>Ga0209632_10003338_pt1 | contig 14833 bp, 17 predicted proteins | sample COG_10_FD_184754 | JGI IMG/M metagenome (GOLD analysis project Ga0209632, IMG submission 184754) | Pelagic Microbial community sample from North Sea - COGITO 998_met_10 (SPAdes) (version 2) | ecosystem: Environmental > Aquatic > Marine > Neritic zone/Coastal water | place: Helgoland, sampling... | reverse complement strand
AAGGATAATGATAAGCTTCATCTAATTGTGTCCCCATATGAAGGAAATCTATCGCTCTATAAAAATAATAAAAAAGTTTTTAAACTAATAAATGAGAACGCCTTAGGTAGATTATCGATATCGAATGCTAAAATATTAACTGATGATAATTTGATAGAAAAAATAAACTTATGCAAAAAATAATTTTTTTATCAATTTTTTTTAATTTCTTTTTATATCAAGATTATGCAAATGCTTATATAGGACCTGGATTAGGAGTGGGAATTATTGGTTTAATTATAGGTTTTATATTAAGTATTTTTGTAGCAGGTTATGTTTTAATTATTTTTTTATTTAAAAAAGTATTCAAAAATAAAAAAAAAATAAAAAATAAAAAAAATAAATGATATGGATATTTAATTTCATATATATAAGTTTTATTATTGAAATAATATTATTTTTCAAAATAAAAAGTAAATTTTTTTTATTACTTAATATTAAAAAAGAAATCTTTAATTTGATTATTTATAATAAAATTTCAGAAAAAATTATTTTAAGTAAATTTTTGAAATTATTTAAAATTTATTTATATTTATTTTTAATATTTTTTATAATTATAATTCCTTTTATTCTGCTAAACTTGAAAATTAACTACACCATCAATTTTACCTCAATTCCAGTATCAATAGTTTTTTTTATAATTTATTTAAAAATAAGAAATGTCATCATCAAATAATTATAATTATCCATTTTTTTCAAGAATTCTTCATAAATTAGCTTTAGGTTCAAGTGAAATATTGGCTCTTTTTTTTAAGATTGAAAAAAAATTATTTTTACAAAAGGTTAAAAATCATCAACCTAAAAGCTTATTTATAACTGGTTTAGCAAGATCTGGATCAACTATTCTTTTAAAATCCTTAAATGAAACTGGGTTTTTTGCCACTTTAAAATATAAAGATATGCCATTTATAACTGCTCCAAATCTGTGGTCAAAAATTAATTTATTTCAAAAAAAAATAATAAATAGAAAGGAAAGAATTCACAAAGATGGCATAAAAATTGATGAAGAAAGTCCAGAAGCATTTGAAGAAATTTTTTGGAAATCTCAATTAAATACCCTGCCATCTAAAAAAATATTAATTAAAAATGCCATATATACTAAAAATATTATTAAAAATTTTAAAAACTTTATTAATCTAGTATCCCTCAAAGAAAACAATAAAATTTATTTATCAAAAAATAATAGCAATATTTTGCGTATCAAAATTTTAGATGAAAAGATAAAGAAAAAAAAAATTCTAATTCTTTTTAGGAATCCAATTAACCAATGCTTTTCTCTTTGGAAACAGCATATAAATTTAATAAAATTACAAAAAGAGGATAAATTTATTCTTGATTATATGAATATGCTTTGTCACTATGAATTTGGGCTTGGTCATCAACCAATTTTATTATCAAATTTTAAACCAATTTTTGACCCATTAGAAGTAAATTATTGGATTGAATATTGGCTTATGATTTACTCTAATTTAGTTAAGTTTGCTAAAAATAACAATCAAGATGTTATCTTTTTAAGCTATGAAACATTAACTAAATCACCTGAATTAACTATAGTAAAAATTTTAAAGACATTAGATATAGATATAAAGAATCACAGAAATGAAATATATAATAAAGAAAGCTTCTCAAAAAGTCTTAATCTAAATAAACATATTGCGCTAAAAGCAAATCGTTTATATGAACAAATGAAAAAATACGAAATATAATTAAATAAATCAGTAATTATTTAGAAATTGTAATGGAAAAAATTTGCTCAAACTGTGTAATGGATACCACAGATCCCAATATTCAATTCAATGCTAGTGGTGTTTGTAATCATTGTACAAACTTTTATGAAAATATTTTACCTTTTTTAAATAAAAAAGAGGAAAGAAAAAAAAAATTAATAACATCTATCCAAACTATTAAGGATAAAAATAAAAATAATGAGTTTGACTGTATAATTGGACTAAGTGGTGGAGTTGATAGCTCTTATCTACTTCATATGGCAGTAAAAGAATTCAAACTAAGACCATTAGTATTTCATGTTGATGCAGGATGGAATTCATTAGTTGCAGTTAGTAATATTGAAAAGCTTGTTGATAAATTAAATTTAACATTACACACTAATGTGGTTTATTGGCCAGAAATGAGAGATTTACAAAATAGTTTTTTTAAAGCTCAAGTACCACATTTAGATACACCACAAGATCATGCTTTTTTTGCTTCTACATATAATTATGCTGCAAAACATAAAATCAATACTATTTTAAATGGTGGAAATTATGCAACAGAAGGAGTTAGAGAGCCCCTAGATTGGCATTACCATGCTTCTGATTTATATCACTTAAAAAATATTCATTCTGAATTTGGTAGTGTTAAGTTAAAAAAGTTTCCTTTATGTGGAATATTTAAATATAAATTATTTTTTCGTTTTTTTAAAAATGTAAAAGTTTTACAACCATTAAATTACATTGATTACAACAAGCATGAAGCAATAAATATTTTAAAAAATGAATATGATTGGGAACCTTACAGTCATAAACATTATGAATCTAGATTTACTAAATTTTATGAAGGATATTGGCTTTTAAAAAAATTTGGATACGATAAGAGAAAAGCACATTACTCAAGCTTAATTTTATCAAATCAATTAGAAAGATCAAAAGTTATTGAGGATCTAAAGATTGACCCTATGGATAAAGATGAAATAGTAAAAGAATCTCAATTTGTCTGTAGTAAACTAAATATATCATTAGAAGAATTAGAAAGAATTTTTAATGGAAAAAATAAAAGTTTTAGAGATTATAAATCTCATTTTAAAATAATTAATTTTTTTACAAAAGTTTTTCAAGTTTTAAAAATTGAGAAAAGAGTTATCCAATAATGATAGGCATTATTGATTATGGATTAGGAAATATTAATGCCTTTTCAAATATTTTGAAAACTCTTGATGTAAATTTTATTATACCTAAAAATATATCTGAAATTCAAGCATGCTCTAAGTTTATTTTACCTGGTGTTGGTGCATTTGATGAGGCAGTGTCAAAAATTAAAAAACTAGAATATTATGATGAACTTGAAAAAAATATTTTAATTAAAAAAAAAAAAATTCTTGGTATATGTGTTGGTATGCAGGTTTTTCTAGAAGAAAGTGAAGAAGGTTCTTTAAAAGGTTTGGGGTGGGTAAATGGTATAGTTAAAAAATTTTCATCTAGTAATAATCGAATTCCTCATATGGGATGGAATAAGATAATAGTTAATAATAATAATATTATTATAAAAGATATAATAGATGCTGAGTTTTATTTTTTACATTCATATTATTGTGAGTTGAATGAGGATAAAAAAGTTTGTGCACGTACAGATTACATTCAAAAATTTTGTAGTATTTTTGTTAAAGATAATATTTATGGAGTTCAATTCCATCCAGAAAAAAGTCATGACAATGGTTTAAAATTGATAAATAACTTTGTTTTAATGGCATAATGTTAAGAGCTAGAATAATTCCTTTCTTATTACTTTCTAACGGTGACTTGATAAAGACTATAAAATTTCAAAATGAGAATTATATTGGAGACCCACTAAACACAGTTAGAATATTTAATGAAAAAAAATGTGATGAGATTTCAATTTTTGATGTAAATGCATCAATTAATAATTTAAGGCCTAATTTTAATTTGATCAGGGATATAGCAAATGAAGCAAGAATGCCCATAACATACGGTGGTGGTATTAAAAATAAAACTGATGCAATTAAGATATTTAATTATGGTATAGAAAAAATATCTGTAAGTTCTTTATATTTTGAAAACAGAAGTGAAGTAGGTGAAATAATAGAATCTGTTGGATCGCAAAGTACCGTTATGACATTGGATATAAAGTTAGTTAATCTAAAATACTGTATTTATACTAATAGAGGAAAGCAAAAAATAAATACAGATTTAATTCACGTTTTACAGGATTTACAAAAGTTAAAAGTTGGAGAAATTGTTATTAACAATATTGATAAAGAAGGCACTATGGAAGGTTATGATCATAATCTTATTCAATTAATTTATGATAATACTAAAATTCCAATCACAATTTTAGGTGGTGTGGGACAAAGAAAAGATATTACAGAAGCAATTCAAAAATTTGGGAGTATTGGCTATGGCAGTTCTAGTTTTTTTATTTATAAAGGACCTAGAAAAGCAGTTTTAATTAGCTATAAGAATAATTTTTACGATTAATTAAAAGTTCTTAAAATAGCTATTATAAACTATGAATACAAATTTAAAACCAAACATAAGTTATAATAAATCAATAAATCTGAGTTATTATTTAATCTTACTGTTTCCAGTTTCGTTAATATTTAGTAAATTTATATCTGAATTAATAATTTTTGTTTTAATATTTACTTTTATTAAGTATAATTTTTCATTATCTAAATTAAATTTTTTTTTAGAACCTTTTGGTATCTTATTTTTAATTTTTTTAGTTATAATAATTTCTTCATCCTTATTTTCTGAGTATAAATGGTTTAGTTTAAAAAAAAGTTTATCATTTGTTAGGTTTATTTTATTTTCTTTTGCATTATGTTGGGTTTTAAACTTAAAAAAAGATTTACTTTTAAATCTCTACAAAGTTTTAATAATTGCTCAGTTATTTTTGATACTTGGAGCAATTTTTGAAATTATATTTGATTACAATTTAATTTATGGAAAAAAAGAAGTCCTTAATGAATATGCTAGGGAATCTTTAAAAATAAGTAGTTTTTTTGGTGATGAGAGTATTTTAGGTAGCTATATTTCTAGATTATACCCATTATTAATTGCTTTATTTTTAATCAATATATCAAAACTAGATAGAAATTTTAAATTTTTATCATATTTTATTTTTATTTTTTCTTGTTTTGTAGTTTTCTTTTCAGGAGAAAGGCTATCAACATTTTTATTAATTTCTTTTTTTTTATGTCTAATATTTATAGTGCGACTAAACATAAAAAATAATTTAATTATTTTTTTTTCTTTTCTGTGTGTAGTATTATTTTTTAATTCTTTTGATGCACAAAGAGAAAGACTTCTTAATTATACTTTTAAGCAAATTACAGCAGAAGATAAGTTGATTTTTTATACAACTGAACATAATGCTCATTTTGTTTCTGCTTATAAGATTTTTTTAGATAACAAAATTATTGGTATTGGTCCAAATACATTTAGACATGAATGCAAATTAAAAAAATATCAATCTTATGATTTTTTTCTCAAACAAAGTGATGGAGTAACATGCTCTAGCCATCCTCATAACTTTTTCATTCAACTGCTTTCTGAGACAGGAATTCTTGGTGCAATAATTCCGTTGGGTATATTTTTTTTTATACTATATAAATTTTTAAATCGAAATATTTTTAGCAAAAATTTTAAAGACCAGAATTCTGAGGAAAATGTTATAAATTTCTTTTTAATATTTTTTATATTATGTTTACTACCACTTACTCCAAATGGTAATTTTTTTAATAATTGGCTAAATATGATAACATCATTAGGTTTTGGAGTTTACCTTCATTATATAAAAAATTTGAGATATTTAAGATAATACCATTTTACTAGATATAATTTTTTCTTTACAAAAGAATAATTAATGGTATCAATTCCTTGCCTGGTGATTATTGCGAGGGGGTTATACCCGATCCCATTCCGAACTCGGAAGTCAAGCCCTTCAGCGCCAATGGTACTTTGTCTTAAGACACGGAAGAGTAGGACATTGCCAGGCTATAAAAAATTATTATGAAAATTAAAAGCTCATTAAAATCTCTAAAAAAAAGAGACCTTAACTCTAAGTTAGTTAGAAGAAGAGGCAGAGTTTACATTATTAATAAAACAAACCCAAAATTTAAAGCAAGACAGAAGTAGTTTTTATGGATAATCAAAACCATAAAAATACTTGGAACAACTTTACAAAATTTGTATTGTGGGGAACTGTCGCTGTTATAGGGGTTTTAGTTTTAATGGCAATATTCTTGCTATAGAGTTTGCTCTATGAGAATCGTTTCAATTTTAGAAAATCAAAAAGTAGAAAAAAGAATTGCGATCACTCCAGATATTGCAAAAAAATACATAGCTCTTGGTTTTAAAATTTCTATTGTTGAAAAGTATGGAGAACACTTAGGATTTAAAGATAGTGATTATAAAGAGTTAGGTGTTGAAATTTCAAATAACAAATCTGAAGTTTTAAGTAGTGCTGATATAATTATTCAATTAGGTTTATTATCAGATGAAAATATTTCAAACTTAAAAGAAAACCAAACTTTAGTTGGAGTGTTTAATCCTTATGTTAATAAAGAAAAAATAGAAAATATATCTAAAAAAAATATTAATGTTTTTTCTTTAGAAATGTTGCCTCGAATAACTAGAGCCCAATCAATGGATATTCTTTCTTCACAAGCTAATCTTGCTGGTTATAAAGCAGTGATAGAGTCTTTTGCAAACTTTGAAAAAGCAATACCAATGATGATGACAGCAGCTGGTACAATTCCAGCAGCAAAAGTTTTGGTAGTTGGTGCGGGTGTGGCTGGTCTTCAAGCTATTGCAACAGCAAAAAGAATGGGTGCTATAGTATTTGCGACAGATGTAAGAATTGCCTCAAAAGAACAAGTTGAAAGTTTAGGTGGAAAATTTTTAACTGTTGAAGGTTCTGAAAATCTTGAGACAGAGGGGGGCTATGCAAAAGAAGCCTCTGAAGAATTTAAAAAAAAACAAGAAGATCTTTTAGCTGAAACTTTAAAGAAAATTGATATTGTGGTATGTACAGCTTTAATTCCAGGTAAAAAAGCTCCATTAATTATAAAAGGCTCTATGATTGATAATATGCAATCAGGCTCTGTTATTTATGATTTAGCAGCAATTCAAGGTGGAAATTCAGAGTTTACTGAGGTTGATAAAATTGTAATTAAAAAAGGAATAAAAATTATGGGTGAAACAAATATCCTTAATAAACTTCCAGTTTCGGCTTCAAATCTTTATTCAAAAAATGTATTTAATTTTGTGTCTAATTTGTATGATAAAGAAAATAAAAAAATTAATATTAATTTAGAAGATGAGATAATTGGCAAAACGTTAGTTAAATAGATTTATGGAAATAGACCCTTTTATATTTAGATTAAGTATATTTATTTTATCAATTTTTATTGGATATTATGTTGTATGGAGTGTAACCCCATCTTTGCACACACCTTTAATGTCAGTAACTAATGCAATATCATCAGTAATTATTGTTGGTGCTATAATTGCAGGTTTAGCAGGAAGTGCAGATAATGTTTTTACAATTTCAAATATTCTTGGTTTTTTAGCAATATCTCTTGCTGCCATTAATATATTTGGAGGATTTTTAGTTACTCAAAGAATGCTTCAAATGTATAAAAAGAAAAATAAATAATTATGTCAGCAAATTTGTCAGCAATATTTTATTTAGTTTCGGGAGTTCTATTTATACTAGCATTAAGAGGTCTTTCATCGCCAGAAACTTCAAGACAGGGTAATTTTTTTGGAATTTTGGGAATGGTGATAGCTATCACTGTTACTTTTTTATCTGTTGGAAATTTTTCTAGTGGACTAATTTATGTGTTAATTTTTTTACTAGTGGGTGGTCTTATAGGGGCATTCATAGCTTACAAGATACCAATGACAGCTATGCCAGAATTAGTAGCAGGATTTCATAGTTTAGTTGGACTTTCAGCAGTTTTTGTTGCAATCTCAGCTTTCTTAAATCCGGAAGCATTTAATCTAGGATCAGTAGGTGCTATTAAACTTGCAAGCTTAATTGAAATGTCAATTGGAGCTGCAGTTGGTGCGATAACATTCTCAGGCTCAATAATTGCCTTTTTAAAACTTCAAGGAATAATGTCAGGGTCACCAATCACTTTTAAAGGGCAGCACTTTCTTAATGCTTTATTGTTAATTTCAATTCTGGTTTTAACTTACTTATTATGCTCATCCCAGTCTTCTAATTTCTTTTGGATACTAATTGCAGTTTCATTTTTAATAGGATTTTTATTAATTATCCCAATTGGTGGAGCAGATATGCCTGTGGTGATTTCAATGTTAAATTCATATTCTGGTTGGGCTGCCGCAGGAATAGGTTTTACTTTAGAAAATACTGCATTAATTATAACAGGTGCTCTTGTTGGATCTTCTGGTGCAATTTTATCCTATATAATGTGTAAAGGTATGAATCGTTCTTTCTTTAATGTAATTTTAGGAGGATTTGGTGCAACAGAACAATCAGCGTCAACTGGAAATAAAGAGCAAAGACCAGTTAAAAGTGGTAATGCGGAAGATGCAGCTTTCTTAATGAAAAATGCTTCATCTGTCATAATTGTTCCAGGTTATGGGATGGCGGTAGCTCAAGCACAACACGCATTAAGAGAAATGGTAGATACGTTAAAGAAAAATGATATTAAGGTTACTTATGCTATTCATCCTGTAGCAGGAAGAATGCCAGGTCATATGAATGTATTGTTAGCTGAGGCTAATGTTCCCTATGATGAGGTTTTTGAACTTGAAGAAATTAATAATGATTTTGCTAATGCAGATGTTGCATTTATAATTGGAGCAAATGATGTAACAAATCCAGTTGCAAAAACTGATCCACAAAGTCCAATTTATGGAATGCCAGTGTTAGATGTTGAAAAATGTAAATCAGTATTATTTGTAAAAAGAAGTTTATCTCCTGGTTATGCTGGAATTGATAATGAATTGTTCTACAAAGATAACACGTTAATGTTATTTGCAGATGCAAAAAAAATGACTGAGGATATAACTAAAAATCTTTAAAAATTAATGACAACAAAAATATTTTGTGACATTGCAGAATTAGATTTAATAAAGAAGTTCAATAAGAAAAAAATAGTTAAAGGTTTTACGACCAATCCTAGCTTAATGAGAAAAGCAGGTGCTAAGGATTATAAATCCTATTCAAAAAAAATATTAAAAATTTGTAATAATAAACCTGTTTCATTAGAAGTATTTGCTGATGAATATAAAGAGATGAAAAAACAGGCCCTTCAAATTAATACCTGGGGTAAAAATGTTTATGTAAAAGTTCCTGTTGCAAACTCCAAAGGGGTTTTTATGGGTAAAATTATTAAAGAGCTTAATAATTCAAATATTAAGATCAACATTACAGCAATATATAGTGCCAAACAAACAGAAAAAATTCTAAAATTAATTAACAAGAAAACTAGAGTTATAATTTCAATATTTGCAGGTAGAGCAGGTGACGCTGGTAAAGATCCAGTTCCAGAGTTTAAAAAAAGTATTGCAATAGCAAAAAAATTTAAAAATGTAGAAGTACTTTGGGCAAGTATTAGAGAGCCATATAATTATATCCAAGCAAAACAATTAGGCTGTCATATTGTTACTATCCCACCAGCAACTATTGAAAAAATAGAAAATTTTGGAAAAACATTTGATCAACTTACCAAAGAAACAGTTAAAGCATTTTTAGTTGATAGTAAAAAAGCTAGGTTTAAAATTTAATTAATTTTCGAGAGGATTGGTTGCGGGGGACGGATTTGAACCGCCGACCTTCAGGTTATGAGCCTGACGAGCTACCAGACTGCTCCACCCCGCGGTATACTTAAATTCTATTTTTAAGTTTATTTAATTTTTTAACTCTTTTAATATTTTCTTGTAAAATTCTTTTTTTCTTTTCAGATGGTTTTTCATAAACACTCTTAAGTTTGATTACTTTAAAGAATCCATCACGTTGTAGTTTTCTTTTAAGAACCCTTAGAGCTTGTTCAATATTGTTATCTTTAACTTCTATTTTCATAAATATTTTAAAAGTGAGTAGGTATCATCATAAAATTTTGATGTCTATTAAATTTATTCAATGTTTGAAACTTCTCTCGATTTTTTTGCCTTCTCTTTCTCTTTTTTTTCTCTTTTTATTCTTCTTTCAGCTTTTTCAATAGCTTCAATTAGATCTTTTTGTGAAAAAAGGCCCAATGCAACAGGATCTTTGGGTTGCAAATTATTATAATTCCAATAACTTTTATTTTTAATTGAAGTTACTGAGTTTTTTGTCACGCCAACCAGTTTTGCTATTTGGGAATCTTTTAACAATGAATGGTGTTTAATTAACCATAAGGCAGAATCTGGCTTATCTTGTCTTTTAGACAAAGGAATGTATTTCTTAATTTTTTTATCTTCAGTTGATATTTGAATATCAGTATTTTTTATTTGTAATTCTTTGTTTTCATCTTTTGATGCTAATTCAATTTCTTCTTTTGTAAGTTGACCTGATATAATAGGGTTATAAGCCATTATTCCTTTTGCAACTTCACCATCTGCAATTCCTTGTACTTCAACTTCATGTAAATTACAAAATTTTGAGATTTGTTTGAATGTAAGAGTTGTATTTTCTACTAACCAAACAGCAGTTGCCATTGGCATCAAAGGTACTTTTGACATTTAATCCTTTTTTTCTGATCTAAAGTTTTGGAATTTCTTATTGAACTTACTGACACGACCTTTATCCATTAATTTTTGTTTTCCACCTGTCCAAGCAGCATGTGATTTTGGATCGATTTCTAATTTTAAGACTTCTCCTTCTTTCCCCCATGTTGATCTTGTTTCAAATTGAGTTCCATCAGTCATCTCTACTTTTATTGTATGGTAGTTTGGGTGTATGTCTTTTTTCATATCGAGACTTATAGCAAAAGAATTTTATAAAACAATTAAAAGTTCTTTAATTTTTCAAGCATTTTATCGTTAATTGCCATACTGGAAGCTCTTATTTGGATATTTTTATTTTGAGAAAGGTCTATTTCATTAATTGTGCCACCAGCCTCTTTTAAAATTATTATACCTGCTGCTATATCCCATAAATTTAGATTATTTTGGAAATAACCATCATATCTACCAGCGGCAACGTAAGCTATATCAAGTGCCGCACTTCCAGATTTACGTAAAGGAAGGTCAATTCTACTTTCTGACAAACCTCCTGTTGCAAACAAGCAGCTATTAAGCTCTCTTTTTTTTGAAACTCTAATTCTTTGGTTGTTAAAAAAAGCACCATTTTCTTTTTCAGCATAAAACATTTCATCTTTTATTGGATCATAAATTAATCCAGAAACTATCTCATTCTCAGATTTAAGAGCAATAGATATTGCAAAGTGGGGAACACCATGTAAAAAATTTGTAGTGCCATCAATAGGATCTATAATCCATGTATTATTTTTATCCTTATTTATTTCAGAGCCTTCCTCTTCACTGATGATAGAATAGTATGGTCTTGCTTTTTTTAACTCTTCAATAATTATTTTTTCAGCTTTTAAGTCAGCATTAGAAACAAAATCAGAAGGTCCTTTAATTGAAACTTGTAGTTTTTCTATTTCACCAAAATCTCTAATTAAAGCTCTTGATGCTTTTTCAGCGGCTTTAATCATTATATTGAGATTAGCAGATATCGATTGCATTTTATTTATATCTTTTTAACATACTCTATAGTTCTAGTATCAACTATAATTTTGTCACCACTATCAATAAAGGGAGGTACCTGAATATTTATTCCATTATCTAAAATGGCAGGCTTGTACGAAGAGGACACCGTTTGACCTTTAAGAGCCACATCTGTTGTTTCAATTGTGCAAGTAACTTGATTGGGTAGCTCTACCATTAATGGTTCATCATTATAAAAGCTTATACTTACTTCTAAATTTTCTGTCAGCATTTTGCCTTTATTACCAACAACTTCTTTTTTAATATTAATTTGTTCGTAAGATTTAGGATTCATAAAATGATAATCAGTTTCATCACTATAAAGGTAGTTAAATTTAGTTTCATCAAGTGATGCTTTCTCTACAGACTCACTAGACCTGAATCTTTCATTTAATTTTGTATTCTTATTTAAACTTTTCATTTCAACTTGCGCAAATGCACCACCTTTACCAGGTTTTACGTGTTGTATTTTTAAGACTTGCCAAAGATCATTTTTATATTCAATTAACATACCAACTCTAATTTCACTTGCGTATAGTTTCATTTTAATTTTTTAATAGCCTCTAATGGTTTGTATTTTTTATTATTCCAAATGTAGCCTGAAATAGCCAAAAAGTTAGCTTTATTCAATAACAGTTTTTTATAATTATTAAGTTTTATGCCACCAATTGCTACAATTGGTAAGCTGGTTATTTTTTTAACTGATTTTAGCGTTGTTAAACTTGATCTATATTTAACTATTTTAGTTTTAGATGAATAAAATGATCCAAAAGCTAGATAATCTGCACCATTAATAATAGCTTTTTTTGCTAATTTTATAGAATTATGACAAGTAATACCGATAATTTTATTTTTTAGTATTTTTCGAGCCTTTAAAATGCTCATATCTTCTTGCCCCAAGTGACATCCATCAGCATTAAGTTTTTTGGCAAGTTTTGGGTCATCATTTACAATAAATTTTACTTTATGTCTTTTACAAATTTTATTTATTTTCCTCCCTATAGAAATTTTTTTAATATTTGTTTCCTTCTTTAATCTCAGTTGGAAAAATTTAATTTTTTTAGTTTTTAAAATTTGATCTAAGTTTTTATAGAATAAATTACTATAAATTTTATTAGGTGAAATTAAATAAATAAATTTTTTATTTATTTTAGTTTGTATCAATTTCTTCCAGAATAGATGACCACTTTGCTTGAGCTGCAAGTGTACACATATTTGCTCTATGATTAAAAACAGCCTGTGTGCCTTTAATGTTGTTCACGTCTTTAGACCAAAATTTAAGGGCACTTTTTTGTAGAGCTCTTCCATATGAATAGGTCATAATAAAATCTGTATTATTATTTTGATTAATAGTATGTAAATTATGTGTTGCATCTATTTCTGTCTGTCCACCAGATAAAAAAGCAATTCCAGGAACTTCGCTTGGAACAGAGTCTTTAATACATTTTAATGTTAATTCTGAAATTTTTTCATTTGTAATTTTGTCGTTACAATTACTACCTGATAATATCATATTTGGTTTTAATATTGTTCCAGATAACTCTACTTTATTGATTATTAATTCTTCGTAGCACTTCTTTATGACTTCTGAGGTTTTATAAAAACACTCAGTCGCATCATGATTTCCATCCATTAATACTTCTGGCTCAATAATTGGAACCATACCACATTCTTGAACAAGAGCTGCATATCTTGCTAATGCATGAGCATTTGAATGAATGGCTAACTTACTTGGATATTTTTCAGATATTGTATACACACCTCTCCATTTGGTAAATCTTGCACCTAATTTATAATATTTTTTAAGTCTTTCCCTTAACCCATCAAGTCCTTCTGTAATTTTTTCATTTGATGAATTTGCTAAAGTTTTAACACCTGTATCAACTTTAATTCCTGGCACTGCACCTGACTTAGATATTAATTCTGGAATAGTTTTTTTGGAGCTCGAGGTTTGCTTAATTGTCTCATCGTACAAAATAACACCACCTATACAAGTTTTCATGCTTTCTGCGGAAAAAAGGGTTTCTCTAAATAATAATCTATTTTCTAAAGTTGACTGCACATTTACACCTTCTAATCTTTTCGTCATAGTTGCTGTACTTTCGTCTGCAGCAAGGATGCCTTTTCCATTTGAAATGATTTTTAATGCAATATTGTTTAATTCAGTCATATTAATTAAGCGCTTTTATACCAGGTAATTCTTTTCCTTCAAGGTATTCTAGAAAAGCTCCACCAGCAGTTGAAACAAAATTAAAACTACTAGTTGCTCCCACATTATTTAATAAAGAAGCTGTATCTCCACCACCAGCTACAGAATAAATTTTATTATTCTTATTTTTTTCAACAATTTTTTTTGCAATTTCTATGCTTCCTTTAGAAAAATTAGGGTTTTCAAAGTAACCAGTGGGTCCATTCCACAAAATGGTATTGCTTTCTTCAATTAATTGATTGATAGTTTTAATTGTTTTAGGGCCTATATCTAAAATTAATTCATCTTTAGAAACATTATTCAGCTCTTTTATTTTTGGTAACCCATTTAAATCTTTTCCTACAGTGACATCTTCAGGATAAATTATTTTACAGTTTTCTTTTTTTGACAAAAAAAATATTTCTTCAATAATTTGGTCACAGTCATCTTCTTGAAGAGATTTTCCAATCTCAAACCCTTTATATTTGAGAATATTATTTGCCATTGCACCAACTATTATAATATTATCAAATTTAGTTATTAGGTTTTTAATGACATTAATCTTAGAGGATACCTTGGACCCACCAATGATACATGTTACAGGTTTTTGAATCTCAGATGTAATTTTAGTTAAGGCATCAATTTCTAGGTTTAACTGAAGTCCAGCGTAAGAAGGAATAAATTTAGTAATTTCAAAAATTGAGGCATGTTTCCTATGAGAACACGAGAAAGCGTCATTAACATAAATATCAGCTAGACTTGCTAAATGTTTTGCAAAATCATTATCATTTTTTTCTTCCTCTTCATAAAATCTAAGATTTTCAAGTATTACAATTTTTTTATCTTGTTCATTAAATAAATCAGTAGATTTAATTTCTTTTATATTTTTTGAGACTAATCTTATATTTTGGTTTAGTTTATTTTTTAGATCCTCACATATTGGTTTAAGAGAAAGTTCATTTATAATTTTGCCTTTGGGTCTACCCACATGAGATAGTATTATAATTTTTGCTTCACTTTTTAATAAAAAATTAATAGTAGGTAAAATTTTATCTATTCGAGTAGTGTCAGTAATTTTTCCATTATCTAATGGAACATTTAAATCCAACCTAAGTAATACTTTTTTTTGATTAAGATTAGTCTC
>Ga0209632_10003330_pt1 | contig 14842 bp, 20 predicted proteins | sample COG_10_FD_184754 | JGI IMG/M metagenome (GOLD analysis project Ga0209632, IMG submission 184754) | Pelagic Microbial community sample from North Sea - COGITO 998_met_10 (SPAdes) (version 2) | ecosystem: Environmental > Aquatic > Marine > Neritic zone/Coastal water | place: Helgoland, sampling... | reverse complement strand
GTCTTACTGGATCTTCATTTGTGTTACATTTTTTTAGCTCAACTAATTCAGCTCCCTTTATCCATCCAAATAAGCTTTCAACATTTTTTTTAATTAATTGCTTATTTTTCCTAACCCTGGCTTTGATACGTGGTTTGAATTTTTTTTTTAAAATTTGGATCATGAATTAATACTAACAAAAAAAATCAAATAGAAAAATGTAACTAATTCCACTTATCAATTGATTTTAACAGTTTAGCACCTAATGGGCTTATAGGTTCTTGTAAAACAAGCTTTTTCCCCGTTTTTTCCTTAACTAACTTAAGAAGCTTTTTAGCTAAACCCTTTTTTCTAAATAACGGGTTAACAAAAATATATTCTACTTCGCCTAAATCATTAAAACGAATAAAGCCTACTGTTGTGTTGTTATTTTTAAGTGTAAAAACTCCATCTGCCTTGTTTAATGTATATTTAGAGAGATTAATTTTATTCATTCAACCTAATTATTGAGCAATATTATAATAATTATTATTACTAATACAATAAAACCAATTACTAAATAATTTAATTGAATTTTAAATTTATTATAAATTTTCTCACAAATACTTTCCCAAAATAAAATAATTAGAAAAACAATAATAGCTGGGATGATAAATTTAAGCATAAAATTTATATATTAGTTTTTATCACCAACATAAACTGAAACACCTCTAGAGTTGATATCCACATCAAATTTTTTATGCAATGGAGGAAAGGCTCTTTGTGAACAATCCAATCTATCACAAGTTCTACATGAAACCCCGATTGGTATTTCCGTTGACTTATCATTGATATTTATATTTTCAGTATATACAAAATCTTTTGCATACTTTGCTTCACACCCAAGTCCAATTGATAAAATACTTTTTGATTGTCCAAATCTTCCAATACCTTTTTCAACAGTTCTTGCAATACAAACATATTTTTCACCATTAGTCATTTTACTTACCGCTGCTTGAATAACTCCAGGTCTTGTTAAAGCAGAATAAACATTCCATCTTGGACAGGCACCACCATATCTTGGAATTTCTATCCCAGATAATGAAAATCTTTTTGAAATATTTCCTGCCATATCAACTCTTAAAAAATGAAATGGAATACCTGGTAGTTTTGGATCTTGTAAACATGTTACTCTATGTGCAACTTGTTCAAATGACGTTGCAAAAGTATTTTGTAGTAACTCTAAATCATATTTAAGTTTTTTGCTTTCATTGTGGAAAAGTTTGTATGGCATTAAGATAGCTGCACCACAATAATTTAATAAAGCTACATTTGTTAACTTTTTTGACTCATCTGATGGAAAAGCAAATTTAGACAGGTACTCCTCTATTTCTTTATTAGCTCCTTCTTGGGCTATTTGGGCTGCTGCATGAAGTTTTTTTGTTTCAAGAGAGCTATAGTCACTTAATAATAATTCTTTTTTATTTTTATAATAAATTTTTGAAAAAGGCTTATTTTCTTCAGGGATTACATCTTTAACAGTTATATCATATTCTGATTTTAGATAATCACAAAGAGCGATATATCTTGTTCGATTATTTTTTTGAACTTTTTCAAAAACTTTGTTAGCGAAGTCTTCTAATTTAGGAAAATAATTTTTATTTTCTTGAAGAAAATCTGAGATAACTTCACCTGGAAATGAATTTTTTCTATTATCTACAATTTTTCCAGATATTGTCTCAATTTTATTAATCATTTCATGATCTTTTTTTTTAAGAATATCTCCTAGCCTAACTATGGCTTTGCCTATTTTTGGATTTGTTCCCACTAGATCTTTTACTTCTGGACCTAAAATATCCAAATCTTCAAATAATTTATCATCCAAAATTTCTGAAAGTGTATTTTCTAAATTAATATCTGTTTTTGTAGTCAATTGAGAAAGTTCAATATTGAGCTTTTCACAAATTTTTAATAAAAGATCTCCATCTATTTTCCTTTTACCGCCCTCAATTAAGTTTAAATAACTAGGTGAAATATTTAACTCTTCGGCAATTTTATTCGCCTGCAAGCCTAATTGTCTTCTAAAAGCTTTAATTTTTGGTCCAATTTTTAAATCTATTTGACTCATATTGTCTATTTGTAAATTTTGTAAATTTAATTTTACAAATTTTTTCTAAGATTTACAAGCTTTTTTTACTTTTTTATAGATTTTGTAAATTCTGTAAATTATAAAATTTACATGGAAGACAAATTAAAAAATAACGAGAATGAAGCTCAAATCATAAGACATGAAGATCTTGCTAGACATAATAGCAGAGGAATCTACATGAGAGATGATCATTGTGATTGGGGTTCTAGTGGAATGAAAGATCTAGTTGAGACCCTAAACGACTCAAACTAATTCTTAATTCATTTAACTTAATTCATTTCTTACCACCAACTTTTTAACACCACAGGATAACAATAATGAGCGCAGAAAAGATCTCATATGATTTAAAAAGATTTGCAGGAATAAAAAGAGATTATACTCCTAAAGAGGTAGATAGACTAAGAGGCTCAATTAAAATTGAATATTCCATGTGTAAACTTCAATCAATAAGATTATGGAACTTATTAAATTCAGAACCTTATGTTAACACGTTAGGCTCTCTTTCAGGAAATCATGCAGTACAACATGCAAAAGCAGGTTTAAAAGCTATATATCTAAGTGGATGGCAAGTAGCAGCTGATGCAAATAGCGCTGGTGAAATGTATCCTGATCAATCCTTATACCCTTATGACAGTGCACCAAAATTAGTTGAGTCAATGAATAATGCTTTAATCAGAGCAGATCAGATTCAGCATATGGAGTTAAAAGATGGTGACATGAGGGATGACAAAAAAGTTAATTACATGCTACCAATTATTGCAGATGGTGAAGCTGGGTTTGGTGGCCCATTAAATGTATTTGAACTTACAAAAAAATTTATTAAAGCTGGAGCAGCAGGTGTTCACTTTGAAGATCAATTAGCTAGTGAAAAAAAATGTGGTCATATGGGTGGTAAGGTGCTTGTGCCAACTGGTACGATGATTAAAAATTTAAAAGCAGCAAGATTAGCAGCAGACATAGCAGATGTTCCATTGATTATTTTAGCAAGAACAGATGCTAATGCTGCAAAATTAATTACTAATGATCATGATGAAAACGATAAAACATTCTTGACTGGAGAAAGATCTCCTGAAGGATTTTATTATGTAAAAGCAGGAATTGAGCAGGCGATTTCAAGAGGTTTGGCTTATGCACCTTATTCAGATTTAATTTGGTGTGAAACAGCTACACCAAATCTTGAGGAAGCTAAAAAGTTTGCAGATGCTATTCATAAAAAATTTCCTGGAAAACTTTTAGCATATAATTGCTCGCCTTCTTTTAATTGGAAAAAACATTTGTCTGATGATGAGATAGCTAAATTTCAAAAAGAAATTAGTAAGATGGGATACAAGTTTCAATTTATTACTCTTGCAGGATTTCATACACAGAATATTGCAATTTTTGAATTAGCAGAAAAGTATAAAAAAGAGGGTATGACTGCTTATTCAAGAATTCAACAACAAGAATTTGCTCGTGAAAAAGATGGTTACACAAGTGTTAAACATCAAAGAGAGGTAGGAACTTCTTATTTCGATGCTGTATCTAATACGATCAGTAGTGGAAAAAGCTCAACGACAGCAATGGCAGGCTCTACAGAGTCTGAACAATTTTAAAAATAATTCTTATATAATATATATAATTAACTAGCCCATAAATGGCTAGTTAATTTTGTTCCTATATTCTTATGAATTTCTTTTTAAATTAAATTGTTTATGTTATTAGCCTATATGGTTAATAAAAATTTTGGTTTTGGAACACAAATAAGAAAATCACCTTATTTTGATTCAACGGTCAAATGGGGAGCTACTGGTTTTTCTGTTTACAATCACATGTATATTCCAAGAGATTTTGGCAGTCCTGAGAAAAATTTTTGGAACTTAATTCAAAAAGCAATCCTCTGTGATGTTGCTGTTGAAAGACAAGTTGAAATTACTGGCCCAGATGCATACAAATTTACTCAATTACTAACTCCTAGAGATCTGTCAAAATTGTCAATTGGTCAGTGTAAGTATGTGTTAATTACTAACAATGAGGGTGGTATTTTAAACGATCCAGTTCTCTTAAGATTAGCTGAAAATCATTTTTGGTTATCACTAGCTGATAGTGATATCTTATTATGGGCACAAGGTGTTGCTTTAAATTCTGGGTTAGAAGTTAAAATTACTGAACCAGATGTATCTCCATTGCAATTACAAGGTCCTACATCAGGTGAGATAATGATTAATTTATTTGGTGAAAGCATTAAGGATTTAAAATATTATTGGTTAAGAGAATATAACTTACATGGTATTCCTCTTATTATTTCACGAACTGGTTGGTCTAGTGAACTGGGATATGAAATTTATTTAAGAGATGGCTCTAAAGGAAATGAACTTTATGAAAAAATAATGGAAGCTGGCAAGAAACATGGTCTTAAACCTGGACATACTTCATCAATTAGAAGAATTGAAGGTGGAATGTTATCTTATCATGCAGATGCTGACATTAATACAAATCCATTTGAGCTCGGTTTAGATCGGTTGGTTAATTTAGATAGTAAAATCAACTTTATTGGTAAAGATTCCCTAAAAAAGATAAAACAAGAAGGTGTTAAAAGAAAACAAGTAGGCTTAGAATTAGATTGCAAACCCTTAAAAGGACCCAATACAACTTTTTGGCAAATTCATAAAGATAATAAGAAAATTGGTAAAGTTACGTCTTCAGTTTACTCACCTCGCTTAAAAAAAAATATTGCTCTTGCTATGGTTGATATTGATTATTCAGCAATTGATAATAAATTAAAAGTTTTGTCGAATGATGGTGAGATTGATTCCATAATAGTTGAGAAACCTTTTTACGATCCAAAGAAAAAAATAGCTGCTTATTAAGATTTAATATTATAACCTTTTTTCAGTAGTATTGAGACAGCAATCACACAGACCACTAAAAATAACACCATGGATCCTACACTTATCCAAATATTAAAATCTGATATTCCATAAAATGAAAATCTTAAGCCATCAATTAAATAAACCACTGGATTAAAATAAGATATAGTTTGCCAAAATGGTGGCAACATATCCAAGCTGTATAAGCTTCCCCCTAAGAATACCATTGGAGTAATGACCAATGATGGAATGATAGACATTTGCTCAAAGTTTTTACTAACAACACCAATTAAAAAACCAAATAATGCAAAAGTGAAAGAAACTAAAACTAATAAAAATATCATTAACATTGGATATTCAACTGTAACATCAGCAAAAAATGAAGCAGTTAAATAGATCACTGCACCAACGATTAATGTTTTAGTAGCTCCCGCTCCAACAAAAGCTAAAACTGTTTCAAGTGTTGAAATAGGTGCTGCTAAAATCTCGTTAATAGTTCCATTAAATTTTGGAAAAAATATTCCAAATGAAGTGTTACTTATTGATTGAGTAAGCAATGTTAACATTAATAAACCTGGTACGATGTAAGATCCATAACTAACACCATCAATTTTTTGTATATAGCCACCAATAACTGAACCAAAAACAACAAAATATAATGATGTGGATATTACTGGTGAGAGAAGAGATTGACCTACGGTTCTAAGAAATCTATTCATCTCATGAACATATATAGCTTTAAAACCGTAATAATTAAATTTCATTATTTTCCTTTACTAAATTAACAAATATCTTTTCAAGAGTACTTTGTTCTGTTTTTAAATCTCTTAACTTTAAGCCAGTATCTTTTAAATCTTGTAACAAATCAGTAATACCAGTTTTTTCTGCTTGAACATTATAAGTATAAATTAAAGATATTTGTTCATCACCTATTTCAAGATTATATTTAAGCAAATCTTTGGGAATTTCTGTAATTTTTTTCTGTAATTCAATGTTTAGTTTTTTGTGACCCATTTTTTTAATTAATTCTTTTTTATCTTCAACAACAATGATTTCACCTTGATTGATAACAGCTACACGATCAGCAATAGCTTCAGCTTCTTCAATATAATGAGTGGTTAAAATAATAGTGACCCCTGTTTTTCTAAGCTCATCAACAACCATCCACATGTCTCTTCTAAGTTCAACATCTACCCCAGCTGTTGGCTCATCTAAAAATAATATTTTTGGTTCATGAGATAAAGCTTTTGCAATTAAAACTCTTCTTTTCATTCCACCAGATAATTGTCTTAATTTTTGATCCTTTTTATCCCACAAACTTAAGTCTTTTAAAATTTTTTCTATGTGTTCTGGTTTTGGAGATTTACCATGTAAACCTCTTGAATATGATACGGTATCAAAAACTGTTTCAAAAGATTCTAAATTTAGCTCTTGAGGAACCATTCCTATTCTTGAGCGTGTTTCTCTATAATTTTTTATTATGTCAAAATCATCTACGGTAATTTTTCCTGATGTTGCTTTAACTATCCCACAAATAATACTAATTAAGGTCGTTTTGCCCGCACCATTTGGACCAAGCATCGCAAGAATTTCACCTTTTTTAATATTTAAATTTATTTTTTTTAAAGCATTAAATCCATTGTCATACACTTTTGAAAGGTCATTAATTACTATTTGGCTATCTGACATGTGTCAGATATATAGCTATTAATTATCTTAATACAATCCAGTAATATCAAAACCTTCTAGCTTTAATAACGACAAAGGGTAAGAAAGTTGCTATTAAAAAAGACAAAAATAATAACGATTGTGATACAAAAGATGCAAATAGTTCTTTTGGCATCAAGATCCCAACTAATAAACTTTTAGAAAAATCAGGAGTTGGAAACATTAAAAAACCACCAATTAAACCTACAATAATTGAAGCGTAGGCAGTTTTTTCATTAATATTTTTATTATAAAAACTATAAAAAACAGTTAAAACAAAAGCACAACAAAATAAGTCAGCTAACAAAAATAGATATAAAATATCAAATCCTTTTGACGCAATAATAAATGAAATAATAGATAAAAATATAATCATATACTTTGAAAACTCTAAATAATCTGTTTTCTTTTTAAAATTAAATGACGCTTTACCATCCACAACAATTAAACTTGATATTGCATTAATCAAAGTATCTACAGTTGAAATAGTTAGAGCTAAGCCGAGTATTACTACGACTATAGATAATAGCTCTCTTTGATCTTTTAGTAATAATGAAAAGAAACCAAGATCGGGTCTAGTTGAAGGATCTATTGAAAAAGCAACCATTCCAGCAAAACCCATAAAGAAAACAACTGGCACAATTATTAAAAAAGATATTATTAGACTTTTTTTCAAAGTTTCAAAATTTTTTGCAGCATATACCCGTTGCCAATTTCCTTGGTGGAATAAATTAGTTGCAGCAACAGCAATAAAAAAAGTTAAGCCAGCTGTATAACTTGGTATATAGGAAGCACTTAGTAGATGTGGGTTTTTTTCTTTTATAAAATTAAAAGAAAATTGAGATCCAGTAAAAGAATTTATACTAATTAAAGAAACTAATAATAAAACTCCTATTACAATCATCTGAATATTATCGGTAAATATTGAAGCTCTCAAACCTCCATGCAAAGTATAAACTAGTGTAGATAACAGTACTATTAAGGCAGTTATCCAAAGTTCTGTACCTGATATATAATTAATTAAAACTGCTACTGCTGTAACTTCAGCACATAGAAAAATAAACATATAAAATATAGTCATCAGCAGAATAAGTTTGAACAAACTTTTTCCAAACTTTTTTCTCATAAACTCAATTAAAGAAGATCCTTTAGGGAATTCTTTTCTAATTTTTTTTCCTAAATAAATTAGAAAAAACATTGGAAACGCAGTCCCTAATGAATAGCCAATAATTGCGCCAATTCCTCCCCATGTAGCAGCAGAAACTGGGCCAAATAAAATCCAGGCACCTAAAGCAGATGCTGTTAAACTTGTAGTTAGTGAAAATAATCCAATATCTCTATTGGCGGTTAAATAATTATTTAATCCTTGATATTTTTTTGAATGATATAAGCCTATGAAAGCAAATATTAAACTAATAACAATGACTAATGTTAAGGACACAGATTGACTTATAAAGTATGTTTTATCCATTGTTCTCCCTTTCTGAATTACCGGACAGGTTCTTAGAGTTTAATCTCAGTCTGTTAAGACACCCCTTAGAATACTTATATTATATTTTAATTAATGAGGAAAGTAAAAATTAGATTAAATGTTTTTCAATTAAATAATATAATGTAAAAATTATTAATGAAGCACAAATCATTATAAAAACTTTCTCTTGATTGCTCATACTCGAGTTTTACTATCCAATATTTCAATCATACATTTATTTGCATATTCTCGCCATTCTGATGAATTTTTATCTTTAAGGCTATTTAAGTGATTACGATTATTTTGAATATCGTCTTTATGTTTAATTTTATCTTTTTCATCTAAATTGGCTTCCATATTTGCTAAATTTGTCTCCATTGCATTGACCCAGTTATTACCAAGTTCAACACATTTTTTGTCATCTTTTTCATCACAAATTTGTTTAAAGAAATTAAAGATTACGTCATCAGTTTTGACTGGATTGTTCATTTTGAGAAATGCTATTTTTTAAAACAATTGTTTACTAAGATTGCCATCAAAATCCAAATTACAAAAGCCTCACCATTGGTAAATGAGTAATCTGCTCCAGCAAAACCAGCAATAATGTTGATTGAATAAAAAATAATTGTAGAAACAGTTAAACTTATGATCAAACTTATTAGACCGCTTATATATTTCATGAACAAATCATATATTTATTTAAAATATATTCAATTGTGAATTTTAATTTTTAATGGGGTGCTCTAAATTTACTGTGGCAAGCTTTACAATTGCCCCACATCAATTTTCCTAACGTACCCTTAGAATCATTTGATGTTTCAATGATAGAAGCTAATTGAATCATATCATTGGATGATTTTATCATTAAATTATCGAATTTATCTTTATTTTCCCAAATTATTGGCAAAGCTTCTGTTTTGAAACCTTCCATAGTATTTTTAGGAAAATATTCCAGCAAATTTTTATAGTTTTTACTCATTTCAAACATTAATTTTTTAGCTTTTTCAAAATCACCTTTCGATGCTAAAGTTTGAACTTTTTTGGCTGTGCTGTAATTTTTACTAAAAATTGCTTTTCTTTCTTTAATTATTTCTTCAACTGAAGATTCTGAATTAGCAGTAAATGAAAAAGTAATTAATGTTAAAATAAAGAAAGTATATTTAAGTGAAACTGTGATATATTTTATATTCATGGCGTTAACTAATAACTTAACAGAATATGGATTTATTTCCAAAATATTTCATTGGTTAAGTGCCGCAGTCTTGCTCATACAAATACCCTTGGGTTTTTATTTGGTTGATCTTGATTTTAGTGAAAAAAGATTAGCCATAGAAAGTATTCATGTATTGTTAGGTATAACTATATTTTACTTAATTGTATTAAGATTGATCTACAAACTTTTCAACCCGACTCCATCGTTAACAAGTAGTATTTTTCCAGGTCAAAAAATGATCGCAAAGCTAAATCATATCTTTTTATACATATCAATTCTTACAATTTCAATTTCCGGTGCTTTAAAAAAATTATTTAACGGTGAAATACTTGATATGCTATTTTTTAATATTGAAATAAAAGATAATTTCGATTTGGCAGAACTATTTTATGATATCCATATTGTTGTAAATTATACTCTTATTTTATTAATTTCACTTCATATTTTAGCAGTTATTGCTCATAAAATGCTGTTCAAAGAAAACTTACTTAAAAAAATTTTATAATATTACACAGATAAGCTTGTCATTAAATTTTATATTATTTCCATATTTAATATTTATCTCATTCATTCCTTTTTGAATTTCTTGTTTAGTAAAAGTCAATAAGGTTGATATATATCTTTTTTGTACCATCTTTAAATATTTTTTTTTAATTATATTAACTTTGTAAATAAATTTTTTTTTTTTATATGGATATAATTTTGTAACAAGTTTTAGAATTCTATTGTCTCTTTTAAGAGATTTTATAAGTTTTGTTTTCATTAGCTTAAAGGTTGGAAGCTCATTTTTAACTGTATCTAAAGTAAATATTATAATTTTACCACCTTGACTTAAATTTTTCTTAGATAGAATTAATAATTTTTTTATTTCCTTTAAATTTAGCAAATGAATCGTTTGTTTAATTAAAATTAAATCAAATTTGCTTTGATTTTTTTTAAAAAAATTTGAAGCATCAATTTTTTTAAACTTTATTCTTTTATCTTTATCTTTGTGATTTATTATATCTATTCCTGATGGCTTCCTTATAAGTTTCAATTTTGTGCTCAAAGTACCTAAAATTTTTCCTCTACCACAACCAATATCTAAAATTTTAGATTTTGAATTAAGCTTAACTTGTTTTATTAAAAACTTATTAAATGACTGGATATAATCTTTAGAAGAAAGCCAAGTTTTATTGTCCCAATTTTTAATGACAGTTGACACCAAATTTTTTTAATCTCCAATAGTTATATGGCCATGGAGTTAAGAATCCGACTCCAAGCATTATAGGTATTACCCACCATGTTAAAATAGCTTCCCCCGTTAAAAAATAGTCAGTTAAATTCATCATGATTTCCATGCTCAGCATTGAAATTAAACTCATACCTGCTGCTGTTTTTAAAGCATTTATAAAAATAAATTTTTGTCTTATTAAAATAATTGTCTCTAAAATTATACTTGTGATCAGTCCATTAATAATTGCTAAAATCATTATTGCTAATATAGGAAAAGGAATTTTTGTTACTTGAAAAAAAAATATAGTTCCAAAATCACCAATAGCGCATCCTAATAAACACCATGCGGTATTTTTAGCGCTTCTTTTCCAAGTATGATTACATACCCAGTTAAATGTTGATACCGACATATTTATTTACTTAAATTAATTTAATATCCATATTTGTCTTTTGGCTAGTAAGATTTTAGATAGAAATAACATTGCTGCTCTGATAATAATCATTAATGATTTTTAAACAAGTTTTTGATAGCAAGTCTTCAACTTACACTTATTTAATAGCTTCCGCAAAAGGTCGCGAAGCTCTTATAATTGATCCTGTTATCGAAAATGTTGAAGAATACATAAAATCACTGACTGAGTTAGATTTAAAGTTGGTAAAAGTTATTGATACTCATATCCATGCTGACCACGTAACTGGCGCTTCTAAACTTAAAAATATCACAAAATGCTCTACAATTATGGGGGATCACACTCCAGCAAATACTGTAGAAATAAAAGTAAAAGATGATGAGTATATTAATTTAGATAGTTTAAAAATTCGAGCTATGTACACTCCTGGGCACACCTCTGATAGCTATTGTTTTTTAATGGATAATTACCTTTTCTCTGGGGACACATTATTAATAAATGGAACTGGTAGAACAGATTTTCAAAATGGTAATGCAAAAGATGCTTATAATTCGATCTTTAATAAGCTTTTAAAACTGCCAGATGAAACTTTTTTATATCCTGCTCATGATTATAAAAGTGAAAAAGTAAGCACAATAGGTAAAGAAAAACAATATAATCCAAGATTACAAGTAAATAGTGAGAATGAGTATGTCGAGATTATGGGTAATTTAGATTTGAAAAAACCAGAACAACTTGAATTTAATGTGTCAAAAAATATTAATTTAGGTGCATAAGTCTAAATTGAAGAATTGATAGCTTCATAAATTAGATCTTTAGTAGTCTCACCTATGCTTCTATAGACTTCTTTATTATCTTTAAAAATTAAAAGTGTAGTTTGATACTGCACATCAAATAACTTTGAAATTTCTTTATTTGTTACATCAAATGTAAAATATTCTATGTTATCAAAATCTTTTTTAGCTTTATCCAAAACTTTAATTTGGCTTGCACAAGATGAGCAATATTTAATCCATGAACTCACAACTACAACCTTGCCTTCTGATTGAGCTTTATAAAATAATTCTTTATTAAAAGTCGTTTCTTTTGCATTTGCACTAAAAGCAAGTGTGCAAAAAATTAATATTAAAAATTTTTTCATAAAGTCTATATAATAAATATTATCAACCAATACGAAGTAAGTCCAGAAAATATTGTGGCTAATATACTTCTGCTGAAAATGCCAACACCCATTGCAATTATTGCAGCTAAAATTTTTGGATTATTCTCTAATTGAATGGTTCCAGAGTCATCTAAGAAAATCAGTGGAAATATAATTGCTGGAAAAATTGCTGATGGCACATAAGATAAAATTTCTCTTATTTTGTCATTAAACATTTCTTTTTTTAATAGTGCTATCATTGAAAACCTTGTTAAAAATGTTATTAGTCCACAATAAGTAATTAACGCTAGATTACTCATAATTTTTTTTCACTAATTTTGTCAAAATAATAGCCATAAATAATCCTATTAAAGCAGCAACAATAACATAAGCTTTGAATGGAATTATTTGATATCCTAAAGTTGCAACTGTACCTGAGGTCATAATTACTATTACATTAATTAATTTTCTAAAATCATTAACCAATAATGCTAAAAATGTTAAAGGAATAGCAAAACTTAAACCGAGTTTTTCTGGAATTATTGAACCTAAATAAATTCCTATCAATGTTGTTATTTGCCAAATTGTCCAACAGTTCAACCCCCCGCCCAATAAATGAAAATGCTTGTCCTTATCATTATTGTTTTTTTTAAAGTGATCGTTAGAAACTGCAAATGCTTGGTCAACTAAAAAATACGAAACAATTATTTTCCAGGTCAAATTTAAATCCGAAAGGTGTTCAGACAAAACAGTTCCATATAATAAATGTCGTGAATTTACTGCTCCTACTGAACTTAAAATAACTAAGGAAGAAGCTCCAGCAGAAAATAATTGTAAAAAAATTATTTGAGATGCGCCACCAAAAATAATTATTGACATTGCAATTGTAGTAAGTGGTGTTAAACCTAAATCAATAGCTAGCACTCCAAAAATAATTCCAAATGGTACAACTGGGATCATTAAAGGACTAGTATCCCTTACACCTTTAAAAAAATTTTTTAATTTATTGTTCATTTGTACAAGCTTTTATTAAAAGCAGACGATATGATCAATATGTATTGGTCTTTTTATTCCAAATTTCTCATCTACTTCGTGTTGATGAATATGATGAGAATGTACAAATACTGGTATTAAAGTATTGCTTGGTGTTTTAAGAGTGTAAATAAAATTTGTTCCTCTAAACTTTCTATCAACTACCTCTAGTTTTAAGTTGCTTTTATCATCATGTTCTAAATCTTCAGGTTGAAGTAATAATTTTACATTTGATCCTTTTGGGTAATGTTTAATAAAATTTCCCTCTATTATGCCTAAATCATCATTTTCTAAAGAATTTTCACCAGTAACTTTAGCTGGAATTAATATTCCTCTATTTAAAAAATTTACAACCTCAACTGAATTTGGAAAATGATAAACATTATATGGATCATCATATTGTTTTATTTGCCCGTCCAAAATAATTGCACATTTGCTACCCAAATAAAATGCTTCGTAAGAATCGTGTGTAACAATTATAGTGGTAATTTTAGAGTTCGTTAAAATTTTTTTTAGCACAACTTGGATTTCTTCTTTAAAACTTTGATCAACATTAGAAAGAGGTTCGTCAAGTAGCAATAAATCTGGTTGCGATAGTAATGATCTTGCTAGCGCTGCTCTTTGGGCCTCACCCGCACTAATTTCATGAGGATATTTGTTTAAAATTTTTTCTAAATTCAAAAAATTGATAATATCTTTGGGATCTAATTTATTTTTTTTCATCGTTTGCCTATTAGTTCCAAGGTCAATATTTTTTTCAACAGAATAGTGGGGAAATAAACAGTTTTCTTGAAAAGATAAGGAAATATTTCTATCCTCAGGCTCCACATGTATTTCCTTAGAGGATAAAACTTTATTTTTTAAAATTATTTTTCCATTATCAATTTTTTCTAGGCCAGCGATTGTTCTAAGTATTGTGGTTTTTCCTATTCCTGATGGACCTAAAACACAAATTATGTCACCTTCATTGTCAATATTAAGATTAACGTTGTTAACTTTATTTTTACCTCCAGCAGCAAAAGAGACATTTTCAATTTTAAAAAAATTATTAGGCATTAGTCATTTAATATATATCTAGATGTCACTAAAATAAACAAACTTGCTATCAAAATCAAAAATAATGATGGCACAGCAGCAGCTTCAAGTAAATCTTGAGAGGCAAAGATATATGCTTTGGATGCAAAAGTTTCAAAATTAAATGGTCTAAGAATTAGAGTAATGGGTAGCTCCTTTATTACTTCTATCGCAATTAATATTCCAATAAGGAAAATTGAATTTTTTAAATATGGGATATGTATACCTAAAAAAGTTTTAAGCTTTGAATAACCTAGAAGATAGGAACTTTCATCGATAGATCTATTAATTCTTTCATATCCAGATTTTAATCCATTAAATGCAAGCGAATAAAATCTAATAAAGTAAACAATTACTAGCCCAAAGATTGAGCCAATAAAAAATTTTTTTATAGAAAATAAACCCATAGATTTAATAATTGTATTATCAAACCAAGCTATAAAAGTGATAAAAGCCACAGCTAAAATTACACCAGGAATTGCATAACCAGTTATAGAAAAAGTAGATAACACATTAAGCAACTTACTTCGAGTAACTCTATTTCCATAATTTGAAATAAATGAAAAAATCAACAAAACAGAACTAGTTAAGACAACCAAATAAATAGTGTTTAGTAATAGTTCGAT
>Ga0209632_10003327_pt1 | contig 14858 bp, 16 predicted proteins | sample COG_10_FD_184754 | JGI IMG/M metagenome (GOLD analysis project Ga0209632, IMG submission 184754) | Pelagic Microbial community sample from North Sea - COGITO 998_met_10 (SPAdes) (version 2) | ecosystem: Environmental > Aquatic > Marine > Neritic zone/Coastal water | place: Helgoland, sampling... | reverse complement strand
CCAATTCAAGCAATGATCATTGGTATGATCGGTGTTGTGATTGCATACAAACTACATTATTGGGTTGAACGTAAGTTCAAAATTGATGATGCAGTTGGTGCAGTAGCAGTACATGGTTATGCTGGTGTTGTTGGCCTTATCATTTGTGGTTTTGTCTTAAATGGTTATCCATCATCTGGTTACAGTGTTGGTGCTATGTGGGATGGAACAACATACGCATCAATCAATCCACTGGGACAATTCTTAGGAGCAGTTATAATGTTTGGAGTTCTTGGAATGTTACCAGGCTATATTATAGCTAAAGTACTAAGCGCATTTGGTAAATTAAGAATACCACGTGATGTAGAAATAGCTGGACTTGACTATGATATGATGGAAGACGCTAAAAAAGATGAAAAAGCTGTTTCATCTGCAACTAGGTAAAGGAGGAAAAATATGGCTACAGTTACAAACTGGATAGATCATTTAAGTGCTGATGAAGTTGTCGGAGCAGTATATCCGGGAGCTGGATCTAGTGAAACTTTACTAGTTATTCTAGGTATAGTTATCTGGATTGGTTGGCATGTCATTACTAACAAATCTGAAAGTGAAGAGCTTTCAAGGTTGGCTAGAAAAAGACATGGTGCTAATGATCACAAAAGTAATATTACCGACTGGTAATTAAAATAAAAATTTGGGCGCTACTTAGTTGTGGCGCCCTTTTTTTTAATTTAAAATAATTATATGACTGAAGAACATAATAATGAAGAATTAAGGCCCACTAAAATGAGGGGGGTTGTTTTTCCTAAAGCAAAATATGGAGTAGTGTTTGCAATAGTTGTTATTATTGTTGTAAACTTAATATACTATAGAGAGGAAATTTTTTCTTTTTTAAAATAGTTATGTAAATTAAATTTATGCCAAAAAATTTATTCAAAATTGCTAAAGAAAAAAAGATAAAGTACTTTTTAATAAGTTTTGTAGATTTATTTGGTGTTTTAAGATCAAAATTAGTTCCAACACGTGCTATTAAAGATATGCAACACGCCGGGGCTGGATTTGCAGGATTTGCTGCTTGGCTAGACATGTCACCTGCCGATTCTGACATGTTTGGTATTCCAGATCCAGATAGTTTAATTCAATTACCTTGGAATAAAGAAGTTGGATGGTTAGCTTCAGATCTTTGGATGAATGGTAAGCCAGTTGAAGCATCACCAAGAGTAATGCTTAAAAAACAAATTAAAAAACTTTCTAACCAAGGTTTTCAAATGAAATCTGGTGTAGAGTGTGAATATTTCCTCATTTCATCTGATGGAAGTTCAATAGCAGATTCAAGAGATACTCAGTCTAAGCCTTGTTATGATCAATCTGCATTAATGAGAAGATATGATTTAATAAAAGAAATTTGCGACTGCATGATTGAAATGGGTTGGGCTCCTTACCAAAATGACCATGAAGATGCTAATGGTCAATTTGAAATGAATTGGGACTATACTGATAGCCTAGTTACAGCTGACAGACATACTTTCTTTAAATTTATGGTCAAAACAATTGCTGAGAAACATGGTTTAAGAGCTACATTTATGCCGAAACCTTTTGAAAATTTAACTGGTAACGGATGCCACGCGCACATTTCTGTTTGGGATGGAAAAAAAAATAAGTTTTTAGATAAATCAAATGATTTAGGGTTAAGCAGAATGGCTTATAACTTTCTTGGTGGTGTGATTAAAAATGCATCATCACTATCAGCCTTTTTTAATCCAACTATTAATAGTTATCGAAGAATAAATGCACCTCCAACTAAATCAGGCGCATCATGGTCACCAAGTAGTATTTCTTACACTGGTAATAATAGAACTCACATGATTAGAATCCCTGATCCAGGTAGATTTGAATTAAGATTAATGGACGGTTCTGTTAATCCTTATTTATTACAAGCAAGTGTATTAGCAGCAGGTTTAGATGGTTTAAAAAATAAAATTAATCCAGGAAAACCACTAAATTGTAATATGTATGAAGACCATGAAAAATACCCTGATCTTCCTAAACTTCCTAATGAATTACATCAATCACTAAAAATGCTAAAAGATAATAAAGATATGAATAATGCTTTCGGTAAAGATGTTGTTGATAGTTACATAAAACTAAGAAGCTCAGAGATAAATGAATTTAACCAAAAAGAAAGTTTTGACAAAACAAAAAATATTACTAGGTGGGAAAGAAATAATACTTTAGATTGTTAGTTTATGACAATTTTATCTAATGGATACTTGTGGAAATATTCTGAATTTATTGAAAATTCAAATTACTCTTTTGACCAAAATAAGATTCTAAGTTCTTTATCAGAGAAAGATATCGATGAGGCATATTCAAGTATTTCTAACTGGGAAAGTTATGTTCCAACACCACTAATTGAATTAAATAAGCTTTCAAAAGAATTAAACTTAAACAAGATTTTTTATAAGGATGAAAGTGAAAGATTTGACCTTAAATCATTTAAAGCACTAGGTGGTGCATATGCAGTAGAAAAAGTTACTAAAGGAAATAAAGATATTGTTGTTGCAACAGCTACTGCGGGAAATCATGGTAGATCTGTTGCGTGGGGTGCAAGAAGATTGGGTTTAAAATGTAAAATTTTTATTAGTGAATTTGTTAGTGAAGAAAGAGGTCAAGCAATGGCTGCTCTTGGGGCTGATGTAATTAAAGTTAAGGGTAATTATGAAAAGTCTTTAATTGAATGTATAAAAGAATCAACAAAAAATAATTGGCAAATTGTTCAGGATGTTGCTTGGAAAGACTATATGATTGTTCCAAAATATACTATGGCTGGCTATACCGTTATGATGAAAGAAATAGATGAACAAATTAAGAATGATAAAGTTACTCATATCATATTACAAGCAGGAGTTGGTGGTATGGCTGCTGCAATGATTGCAGGTATTGCAAGATATTTAAAAAATGTACCTGAGACTATAGTTGTTGAACCAGATAGTGCAGCTTGTGTAATGGAAAGTATTAAAAAAGGAAAAATTGAAAAGCTTGATATAAAAAGAGAAAGCTTAATGGGAGGCATGTCTTGTGGGGAAGTGTCTTTAGTCCCTTGGGAAATACTAAAAAATTCAGTTAAATATTGTATTAGTTTGCCCGATGATGATATTGCAAAAACCATGAAACTTTTAGGAAATTCTAGCTTTAGTGAAGAAAAAATCACTGCAGGTGAAAACTCAGCCCCTGGGGTGATTAGTTTAATTGCTAGCTGTGTTGATAGTAAAGTTAAAGAAAAGTTAAAATTAAATTCAAAATCCAATATATTGGTTATTGGTTGTGAGGGCGATACTGATAAAGAGATGTATCAAAAACTTATAAGTCAGTAAAAGAAACTTAAATGAAAAAAATTTTAAAGAAAAATGTTGATAATGTAGATTTTTATAAAATTTTTAAACCTGAATTAACTCCAAAAAGAATGATGGAATTAGGTGTTTTTGGAGGTGCTTACTTTGCATTGAACATAAAAGAATATCCAAAATCATGGTTTAAAAATGCAAAAATTAGTAAGGTTTTTGATGTGAGCTTAAATAGATTTAAAGTTGTTTCAGGATTATCTAGGGAGCATTGGATTGAAAAAGGGTGGATTTTCAAGGAAGATCCCTTGGGCTGGTTTCAATGGTACTGCAGATTTACCAACGGAAGGAGAATTCCTAAAATGGATGTAATTCAAATCAAAAGGTGGAAAAATTTTAGAAGACACGTGTTAGCAATTGAAAAAAACTGTGAAAAAGGTGATCTCAGTTGTAGAAAAAGACAAAGACAAGCAATATTACAATGGGCCTACGATCCTTATAAACGGTAAAATTTAATTACCTATAAAATGAAATATTATTTTTCTATTTTGTGAATTCAATCTATGCTCAAAAAGATAAAGCCCTTGCCAGGTTCCAAGTAAAAGTTTTCCATCTTTAATACTTAAAGTTATTTGATTATTAGTTAAAGAGGATTTTATGTGTGCAGGCATATCGTCCTTACCTTCAGTGGTATGAGTATAAAGAGAATTATCCATTGGAACCAACTTATCAAAATAACTAATTAAATCATTTTGAACATCAGGGTCAGCATTTTCCTGAACAATTAATGATGCACTAGTATGTTGAATACTTAGATTTAAAATACCATTATTAAACTTATTTATTTTTATCCAATCAATCACAACATTAGTAAATTCATAAAGTTTTTGTCCATTGGTTGCAATTTGATGGTTTAAAAAATTTTGCTTCACAGTTTAACTATAATTTATAGAGGTTAGTTCATATAAGCGGCTAATAGTTCTCTTAAAAGATTTAGCTATATTTTTTGATGATTCTATTAAATTTAAATCCAATTGCGATGTGATCATCAATGGAATTTTTTTTTCATAAATAATATCAATTAAAGTAATAAATCTTTGTTGTTGATTTGAGTTATTTTGATTAAAATTTGGTAAATTTTTGATAAAAATAAATTCACAATTTTCAGCAATCTTTATATAATCTTCTGATCCTAAATTTCTATTACACAATTCTTCAAACTCGAACTTAACAACTTTGTCATAAAAGTTTTCTAGAACTAAACTACGTCCTTTTATTTTTAAAATCTTTGATGTTTTATTTTTGTTTTTAGTAATTTTTCTAAAAAATTTATTAAATTTAAAATTAGAAGATCTATTAATAGGAGATAAAAATCTTTCTAGGTTTAAATTATTACTTGATCGATAATCTTCTTTAATTAATAATTCTTTTTCGTAACAGTTATTTTTTAAAATTTTTATAAATGGCATAAATTGATCTCTTTGTAGGCCATCCTTATATAGATCATCAATATATATATTTGAGGAGAAAACAACTTTAATTTTTTCTTCAAATATTCTTTTGAACAATTTTCCTAAAATCATTGCATCAACGATATTGGTTACTTGAAACTCATCAAAGTAAATAATCTGAGTTTTTTTATTTAAATCTTTTATAAAAAGTTCAATTCCATTATCTTTATCTTTATTCTGAAAAATAAAATCATGAAATTTAACCATGAATTCATTGAAATGAAGTCTTAATTTTTTTTCATTTAACTCATTAAAAAAAAAATTTAAAATCATTGTTTTTCCAACACCAACATCACCGACAAGGTAGAAGCCAAGCTTATTTTTTTTTTTAAAAAACCTGGTTAAAAAAAATTGTTTAAAATTTTCTACATAAAAGACTTTAAGATAACCAACAATATTTAATTGATTTTGATTAACCTCATACTGCTGATCTTCACAATGTTTTAAGAAAAAAGTTTTTAAATTCATTTTTTTATTTTAAAGTCTATTCCATACTCAGATCTTGAGCCTTTTCTCAAACCAAAAGGTCCTGGAACAAAAATTGTCATTGGCTTAGTATCATCTTTTAAATCAACTCTATGATAATCATTGGCAGATCGAAAACCTATATAGCCAGGTTTTCTCCAAAATTTTCCATTTTTTCTTGTTTCCCAATAGCCTCCACGCAGAATTATAGTCATATAAGGACATAAATGGTTATGAACACCATCGCCATGATCATCAGCTAACATTTCATGAATTAAAATATTAAATGGAAACCATTTTGGTCTATTTCTAAACAGTACATAATATCTATTCATCCATGGTTTAGCTAAATCAAATCTTGGGTGTGATTGCCCTCTATCTAAAACAACTTTTTTTCGACCTAATTTTTCCAGTAATTTAAGGAACATTAGTTTAATTTGATAATAGCGTTATCTTTTATTAAAAATAAATTTTTATTTTGAACAAATGGTTTGGAAATTTTTTCATTATCAATTTTTAATGTTGAAATTGTTTTACCTGAAGCAATATCAATAACTAATAATCTACCATTATCAGTTGATAAATAAATATTATTTAAACCAACTACAAAACCTGTTGGTTTAATGTTTTTTCTTTTTTTAACTTTAAAATTTTGAAATATATCTGTAACTCTAATTATATTTCCAGAATTTTTTTCAGTTATTATTAAATAGCCCTCTAATGAAATAGAAAATAAATAATTACTTATTAGTGTAGATCTAAGATTTGAATTTACTTTATTTTTCCAATTGAAACTTCCTGTTTTAATATCCACAGAAAAAAATTGATTTTTATTAGTAGAAAAGAATAAAGTTTCTTTGTCTGATATTATGTCTGAAATTTCTAGAGAAAAGGCAGACTCATAAATCAAACTGTCCTGAGTTGGTAATTGCCATAATAGACCACCATTATTTATATTTACCGCACTAATGTCACCAATAGAGTTATTAAAATAAATTACTTCATCGACTATTACCATTGATAGTTTTTTTTGAGATCTAATCAATGAACTTTCTGTTTTTACATTCCATAATTCATTACCATTTTTTACAGAAAAGCATCTAAGAGTATTTGAAAAATCAATTATAAAAAATTTATCTTCATAAATTTTAATTTGAGAATTAAATGGTGCTAAATTATTTTTTGTCCAGACTAAATTTCCGTTTCGAATATCTACCATATAATACTTTGCGATATTATCTGCCACGATTAAATATTTTCCATTATTTACAAATTGTAAGATTGGTTTTAGTTTTTTTTCAGATTTTGAATAATAATTTTTTTTCCAGATAAGCTTTGAGTCATTATTAAATTGTAAAATTGAACCTCTATTATCAAAAAAAATAATTTTATCTTCAAAGAATGAAATTTCTGGTTGATATTGATTAAAATTATCTATTTTGGAAAATTTATAACGTGAGGATTTTTCTAAATTTCCATTAAAATTTAATCTATTAGTATTATTAAGATAGTTGTTAATTGAAGTATTGTTAATTGGCTTTGAGGTTAATTTTACATTTAGACTAGAATTAAATTCTTTTTTTAAAGCTTCTTCAAAAGGAAAAACTTCTTCATATTCAATTTCATTTTCACTTCTAATGGTTTCTGAACTTGTCCAAAATTTAGAATTTTTATTTAATGAACATGAGGAAGTTATAATTAAAATTATAAATAAATATAATATTTTATTCACTTAGATCTCTGTTAAGCCTTTTTTGTGCTTTTTTAATTATGTCTTGATTAGCATTCTCAGTTCCAAGTATTTGTTTAAAAAATTCTTTTGCTTTTTGTTCTTCTTTTTTTGAGTAAAAATACTCAGCTATTAAGTATAGAGCATGAGACTTCCAAACACTCTTTGAATTTATTAAAGGACTCAATGTGTCAAGTAACTCATTTTCACTGCTGATCTCTGCATTATAAAGTGCTTTTTTATAAATAATAAGATTTTTAATTTCGTTCTCTAAAGGAGTTTTTTTTATTATTATATCAAAAAGATCATTAATTTCGGCTTTATTTTTGATTAATTTATTATCTATCAAAAAATATAATGCTAAAGGTGAATATGTGCTATCTTTATCTTCAATCACCTCTTTCATTATTTGGGTAGTTTTAGATTTATCACCACCTTCATAATTAATAAGTGCACTATTATACTTCTCAGATAACTGTTCTCTATGTCCATCTTTGTATATTTGATAAGAATAAAAACTTAAAACAATTAGTATCAAAATTATTAATGATGATATTAATAATTTTTTGTTTGTTACGAAAAAAATTTTGATTTTTTCATTTCTAGTTTTTGCGTCAATTATTGTTATTTCTTCATCCATAATTAAATCATATTTCTTAAAACATACTGGAGAATTCCACCATTTTTATAATATTCTAATTCATTTTTCGTATCTATCCTACACAATGTTTCGATTTTTTTAATTTCTCCTGAAGTATATTTTATTTCTATTGTAACTTTATCAGATGGATTAATTCCTTTTTCAATTTCATTTACACTAATTAGTTCAGAACCTATCAATTTTAAGTTTATCCTGTTGATGTCATTTATAAATTGCAATGGTAAAATTCCCATACCAATTAAGTTTGATCTATGAATTCTTTCAAAACTTTCTGCTATCACTGCTTTAACATTTAATAATTTAGTACCCTTTGCTGCCCAATCTCGGGAAGATCCTGTTCCATATTCTTTTCCTCCAATAACAACTAGGTCCGTTCCTCTTTTTTTATATTCTACTACCGCATCATAAATTGGCATCACTTTATCTTCGGGATATAGTTTTGTAAAACCTCCTTCGGTTTCCGGGACCATTTCATTTCTAATTCTTATATTCGCAAATGTGCCTCTCATCATAACTTCATGATTTCCTCGTCTTGAACCATATGAATTATAATCTTTTGGTAAAATTTGATGTTTCATAAAATATTCACCTGTTGGACTCTCTTTTTGAATGTTGCCTGCTGGAGAAATATGATCTGTTGTCACCATATCTCCTAAAATTAACAATGGTCTTGCATCTTTAATTTGCTTAAAACCCTCGGGTTTATCTGGTAAGTTGTCAAAAAAGGGAGGTTTTTTTACATATGTTGAATTTTCTTCCCAATTATAAATGCTGCTTTTTTCAGTTTTAATCTGTTGCCATTGTTTTGGCCCCTCTGAAATATTTGAATATCTTTTTTTAAACATTTCTGCATTTAAGGCACTCTTTAAGGTTTCTTCAATTTCTTTATTTGTTGGCCAAATATCTTTCATAAAAATTTCTTTTCCATTTTTATCTTTTCCTAAAGAGTCTTTGTACAAATCAAATCCCATATGGCCAGCTAACGCATAAGCAACTACTAATGGGGGTGAGGCTAGATAATTTGCTTTAATATGCGGTGAAATTCTTCCTTCGAAGTTTCTATTTCCTGATAAAACTGAAACAGCATAAATATTCTCTTTATTGATTGCCTCAACAATATTTTTGGCTAATGGGCCAGAGTTACCAATACATGTCGTACAACCATAGCCAACAAGATTAAACCCAAGTTTATCTAAATAAATATTTAAACCTGCTTTCTCTAAATAATCTGTAACCACTTGTGATCCAGGAGCTAATGAAGTTTTAACCCAGGGTTTCACCTCTAGTCCAAATTCTACAGCTTTTTTTGAAAGTAATCCTGCTCCAATAAGTACATTCGGATTAGATGTATTGGTGCAAGAAGTTATTGCTGCAATTAAAATAGAGCCATCTTTTATTTCATAATCTGTATTTAAAACGTTTGAAACTGAGAAGTTTTTTTTATTTGTTATTTTATTAAAACTTTTTTTAAAGTTATCTGAAGCATCTGTTAATAATACTTTATCTTGTGGTCTTTTAGGTCCAGAGATTGTTGGGACAACTGTTGACATATCTAAAGTCAAAGTATCGGTGAACTCTATATCATCGCTTGCCCACAAACCTTGTGCTTTTGCATAATCTTCAACAATTTTTACAGTTGATTCATCTCTGCCTGAAAATCTTAAGTATTTTAATGTTTCGTCATCAATTGGGAAAAAACCACAAGTGGCACCATATTCTGGTGCCATGTTTGCAATAGTTGCACGATCAGCTAATGTTAAATTTTTTAATCCTTCACCATAAAACTCAACAAATTTCCCTACCACGCCTTTATCTCTTAACATTTTGACAACTGTTAAAACTAAGTCAGTTGCGGTAGTTCCTTCAGGCATTTTATTTTTCACTTCAAAACCAATAACTTCAGGAATTAACATTGAAATAGGTTGGCCTAGCATACCAGCTTCGGCCTCTATGCCTCCAACACCCCATCCTAACACTGACAGGCCATTAACCATTGTTGTGTGACTATCGGTTCCAACTAATGTATCTGGAAAAAGATATTTCTCATCATTAAATTCTTCACACCATACTACTTTAGAAAGATATTCTAAGTTAACTTGATGACAAATTCCTGTGCCAGGTGGCACAATTCTAAAATTATTAAATGCTTGTTGTCCCCATTTCAAAAAAGAATATCTTTCACCATTTCTATTAAATTCAATTTCTACATTCTTATCAAAAGAATCCGACTTTGCAGACTGGTCAACTTGAACTGAGTGATCAATTACGAGGTCTACTGCAGAAAGTGGGTTAATTGTATTCGGGTCTTTATTTTTATCTTTAACGGCTTCTCGCATTGCTGCTAAATCAGCAACCGCAGGTATTCCTGTGTAATCTTGTAATAAAACTCTGGCAGGTCTGTACGCTATTTCTGTTTTAGACTTTTTATCTTTAATCCAATTTTTTAAAGCATCGATCTGATCTTTAGTAACGGATAAATCATCTTCATATCTAAGGAGGTTTTCAAGAAGAACTTTGAGTGATTTTGGTAGTTTTGAAATACCTTCCAAGCCATTTGCTTCAGCTTTAGCTAAAGAAAAAATTTTAAAATTTTTTTGATTAATCTTAATGTCTGTTAAAGAGTTAAATGAGTTTTTTGTTCCTGGTTTCATAGTTTATATATAAAATGTAATTATGCTTAATAAAAGAAGGCATGACATAGCATAATTAAAGTATTTAATAAATTTATCATTTGTCGCGAATTTTCTTAGGTATTTACCTACAAAAGTCCAAAAAGTAATACTAGTTAATGAAACAAAAAAGGCAAACAAAACAACATGAGTCGCATGAATAAAATAATTTTCTCCATATTCAACGTATGTTGAAACGATGATAATTCCAATCAGTACACCTTTGGGATTTAAAAATTGAAATACAAACGTATCTAAAAATGTAACAGGATTTTCTTTTTTTTTTTCATCATTACTTTTTGAAAAACAAATTTTATATGCCAGATATATCAAAAATAAACTCCCAAAGTATTTAAGTGATGTCTGAATAATTGGATAAATTTTAAATACATTTACTAAACCAATAATTAGTAAAAACGTTAATGATGTAAAGCCAAACGTAACTCCAAAAATATGAGGTAACGTTTTTTTTATTCCAAAATTAAAACCAGAATATGATGCTATGACATTATTTGGACCAGGGGTGTAAGCGGCTACAATCCAAAATAATGCCATTGATAAAAATTCTGGGTGCATATTTTATGCTATTGGTAGTCCATTTTCAGATTTTTGAGAAGGATGAAGCAAGATTACTTTGCCCTCTTTATCTATTGAACCTAAGATTAATACTTGTGACACGACACCTGCAATATTTTTTTCAGCAAAATTACAAACTCCTATAACCTGTTTTCCTTTTAAATTTTCTTCATTATAATAGTGGGTTATTTGTGCAGAGGATTGCTTAACACCAATATCTTTTCCAAAATCAACCTCTATAATTAAAGATGGTTTTCTTGCTTTTTCATTTTTTCTAACAGATACCACAGTTCCAACTCTAATATCTACTTTTTCAAAAATATCGAAGGTTATTTGTTCTTTCATATATTTAATATATAGTAGATCATATTTATGAGTACAGAAAATAGTTCAGATCAATTATTCAAAACTTCAATAAAAATTTTAACTGATTTAATTGGATTCAAAACTATTTCTGGGGAGGATAATAGTTCATTAATCAACTATTGTGACGATATTTTAAAAAAATTAGGTGCCACATCATTTAAAACTTTTGATAATGAAAAAAAAAGAGTTAACCTTTTTGCAACCCTAAAAGCAAAAAAACCTAGTACTAAGAAATCAATAATTTTATCTGGTCACACAGATGTCGTCCCTGTTTCAAAAGGATGGAGCACAGATCCATTTAAAGCAACAATTAAAGATGATAAACTTTTTGGAAGAGGTTCATGTGACATGAAGGGCTTTATTGCTTGTGCGCTGGCTTATGCCCCAATTTACTCAAAAGCTAATTTGGATAGAGATATACATTTTTCATTTACATTTGATGAAGAAACAGCCTGCCAAGGTGCACCTATTTTAATTGAAGAATTAAAAAAGAGAGGTATCAAGGATGGAATTTGTATTATTGGCGAACCTACCAACATGAAAATTATAGATGCCCATAAAGGGTGTTATGAATATACCACTTACTTTAAAGGTTTAGCTGGTCATAGCTCAGCGCCTCATAAAGGAGTTAGTGCTGTCGAATATGCGTCAAGATATGTAAATAAATTGATTGAACTAAGAGATAAATTAAAAGAAAGAGCCCCAGAAGATTCTATTTTTGACCCACCACATTCCACTCTTTCAGTTGGTGGAATTTTTGGTGGGATAGCACACAATGTAATTGCTGACAAATGTCATGTTAATTGGGAAACAAGACCCGTAGTCAAGGAAGATGCAGTATTTTTAAATACAGAGTTAGATAGATATGCAAATGAAGAACTTTTGCCTCAAATGAAAAAAATATTTCCAAATTCATCTATAGAAAAAAGTATTATTGGAGAGATAATTGGATTTGAAAGAGATGAAAAATCAGATGCTTGTGATTTAATTTCTAATTTAACAGGAGATAACTCTAGACAAGTAGTTTCTTTTGGAACTGAAGCTGGTTTATTTCAAGAAATCGGAATTAGTACAGTCGTTTGTGGACCTGGTTCGATCGAACAAGCTCATAAAATAGATGAATATATAGTTCTAGATGAGCTTAAAAAATGTTTAAATTTACTTGATGGTATAAAAAAACAATCCATCTTAAATTAATAAATTGTTAACCTTATAAAATTAAATTATAATTTTTTATGCCTAAAAACAACACTCGAGATATGATTGGATACGGAGCAGATACCCCCAAAGTTGAGTGGCCCAATAAAGCACGTATAGCTGTTCAAATAGTTTTAAATTATGAAGAGGGAGCTGAAAATTGCGTTTTAAATGGTGATAAAAATTCAGAAGTTTTTTTATCTGAAATTATAGGAGCACAACCCGTTAAAGGTAGGCATATAAATATGGAATCTCTTTATGAGTATGGTTCTCGAAGTGGATTTTGGAGGCTACACAATCTATTTCAGGGGAAAAAAATTCCTGTAACAATTTTTGGTGTTGGTATGGCTTTAGAAAAAAACCCTGAAATATGCAAAGCTATAAAAAGTGCAGGGTACGAAGTCGCTTCCCATGGATGGAGGTGGATTGATTACCAAAATATTAAAAAATCAGAAGAAAAAAAACATATGCAACAAGCTATCAAAACTCATAAAAATATTTTTGGTGAACGTCCAATGGGCTGGTATACTGGAAGATGTAGCCCCAATACTAGAGATTTAGTTTTCGAGGATGGTGGTTTTTTATATGACAGCGACTCTTATAGTGATGATTTACCCTACTGGGAAATTAGAAATAAGAAAAAACAATTAATTATACCTTATACGCTAGATAATAATGATATGAGATTTGTAGCTAATCAAGGCTTCAACACTGGAGATCATTTTTTTACATATTTGAAAGACAGTTTTGATACGCTATATGAAGAAGGAAAAACAAATCCTAAAATGATGTCTGTAGGATTGCACTGTAGATTAATTGGAAAACCTGGAAGAATTCAATCTTTAAAAAAGTTCTTAGATTATATACTTAAACATGAAGATGTGTGGATATGCAAAAGAATTGATATAGCCAAACATTGGATTAAAAACTACTCTAAATAATGTCAAAAAAAATTATTTTTACAAATGGCCTTATCGATTTAGCTCAACCTAGGCTGGGTACTAAAGTTATATTTAAAACTGATGACTTTTTTGCATCTGCAAATAGAATTATTGATCCTTCATCACCTGTTTTTAAGGATGGATTATTTGATAAAAATGGTAAATGGATGGATGGTTGGGAGTCTAGAAGAAAAAGAACTAAGGGACACGATTATATAATTTTAAAATTAGGAAAACCTGGTTCTATAAAAAAAGTTGATGTTGACACGTCGCACTTTAATGGAAACCAACCAGCAATGATTTCTATTGAAGGAACAAACTCTAGCACAAAAAAGATAAGTCAATTAAAGTGGGAACCATTACTTTCTAAAAAAAAAACAAGGGCAAATAGCCATCACTTTTTTACTATAAATAGTAAAAAAAATTTTACACATATTAAATTTAATATTTTTCCTGATGGAGGGGTTGCTCGATTAAGATTATTTGGCTCTATTGCTAAATCTAACAAATTAAAAAATAAAAAAACAAACCTTGCATCTCTAGTGGATGGAGCGTCTGTGATTGCTTGTAATAATGAACACTTTGGTAAGGCTGAAAATATTTTAGCACCTGGTAAGGCAAAAAATATGGGCGATGGATGGGAAACAAGGAGAAGACGTGGCCCAGGATTTGATTGGTTAATATTAAATTCTTTGGACGGAAAAGAAATCGGTAAAATTGAAATATCTACTCATCACTTTAAAGGTAACTTTCCAAGCTACTGCTCATTACAAGCTGCTTATATACCAACACTAAAAAACTCTAAAAAAATTGTAAATTCTTCTGTCAAATGGAAATATTTATTAAAAGATGCAAAACTATCGTCTAACAAAAAACATATTTTTAAAAACAATCTAATGAAAAAAGATAAAATTAATTTTATAAAGATTAATATTTTTCCAGATGGTGGAATATCTCGATTTAAAATTTATGGAAAAAATATATGAGTAGCTTATTAATTAAACCTAAGGCCATTAATAAAGAAAACTTTAAAAAGTTTGGTGACATGATCACAACAGATGATATCAAACCTTTGGAAATAAATGATGGTTATGCAAAACGATTTGACGGGATAGCCAACTTAGATGCGAAGAAAAATAATGGAGAGACTATAATTAGTATTTTTTCAGCTTTAAAAAGATCCTTTCCTATGAAAGTAGACATGATGGAAAAGCACCCCCTTGGAAGCCAAGCTTTTATACCAATGAAAGAAACTACTTTTTTAGCTTTTGTTGCTCCAGCAGGTGATAAGCCTGATTTAAATAAAGCAGAGGCTTTTATTATTCCAAAAGGAGTTGGTGTTAATTATAATGCTGGAATTTGGCACTTTCCTTTAATTTCAACTGAAGATATGAATTTTTTAGTTGTTGATAGAAAAGGAGAA
>Ga0209632_10003326_pt1 | contig 14858 bp, 9 predicted proteins | sample COG_10_FD_184754 | JGI IMG/M metagenome (GOLD analysis project Ga0209632, IMG submission 184754) | Pelagic Microbial community sample from North Sea - COGITO 998_met_10 (SPAdes) (version 2) | ecosystem: Environmental > Aquatic > Marine > Neritic zone/Coastal water | place: Helgoland, sampling... | reverse complement strand
TCAAAAGAAGAATAGAGAAACATTTTTTAATTTCTGGCAGGAACAGCTTTCTCAACATTTTTCTCCCACTGGCAATTTTACAAGCCAATACCAAGCTGCAAATCGGTTGAACGGAAAAAAAACTATTTTAGTTATTGATAGTTCTTTACCCTATTATGACAAGGATGCGGGGGGGCATCGGATTTATCAAATACTTAAGATTCTCAAAAATCAATATTACCATGTGATTTTTTTACCGGCCAATGAAATTGCCGATGAACCTTATTCCTCTAAACTATCATCTTTTGGCGCGGAGGTTTTAGTTGATGAAAGTGGTAAGCTTAACTCTGAGGAATTGCTTAAAGATCGACTTAACGTTATTGATGTGGCTTGGATATGTAGACCTCAAATGTTTGAAAAGTTTGGCAATTTTCTTCGAAAAAAAAGCAAGGCTACCATCCTTTACGATACCATTGATCTTCACTACTTGAGATTAAAGAGAAAATGGCAACTAAATGAGTCTCGTGATATAAAATTGGAGAAAAAATGGAAAAGTTATCAAAAAAAAGAAAAGAAATTCTCGAAGCAGGCTGAAGTAGTGCTGACAGTAACCAAAGATGAGGCTGAAATTGTCAAAACATGGGGTGTTAATAATGTGAATGTCATACCGACTATTCATGTTCCTCGTAATGATGAAATTCCTCCTTTTTCTGCGAGAGAAGGTATTTTATTTATTGGAAGCTATTTACATCCTCCGAATGTGGATGCCGTTCAATTTTTGGTTAATGAGATTATGCCGAAAGTGTGGGAAAAATTCCCTGAAATGCCAGTTACCTTGCTTGGAAGTAATCCCAATCATGAGGTTATAGATTTATCTTCAGATATGGTTTCCGTTACTGGATTTATTGAAGATGTGGCACCTTATTTTGATTTAGCAAAAGTTTTTGTTTCCCCCCTTAGATACGGAGCAGGAATGAAGGGGAAAATAGGTCAAAGTATGTCGTTAGGACTTCCAGTAATAACAACAAGTATTGGTGCTGAAGGCATGGACCTTAAAAACGGAAAGAACGCTTTAATTGCCGATGAATCTCTTAAAATTGCCTTCTCCATTGAATCTCTTACAAAGGATGAAGCTACGTGGATGAATTTATCAAAAGAAGGAACTAACTTAGTAAATAAATTTTCACCTGAAGCAGTCTCCAAGCAAGTTGCAGAAATTCTTACTTTCAAATGAATACAAATTTAAAGGATTCTTCTATGGAAGATGAAAATAATGCAATTATTGTAAAAAATCTTTCCAAAAGGTTCACAGCAAGTCCATTTCGTACTATGCTTAAAGGACTAACTGGTAAAATCAAAAAACAAGAAAGTGATTTTCACGCACTCAACAATATTTCTTTCACTATAAAAAAAGGTGAATCTGTCGGGATTTTGGGAGAGAACGGTTCAGGAAAAAGTACATTGCTACAAATTATTGCGAATATTTTAGAACCCAGTTCTGGCAATGTGAAAACTAATGGAAAATTAGCTGCTTTACTTGAATTGGGTTCGGGCTTTAATCCCGATTTTACGGGAAGAGAGAATGTGTACCTGAATGCATCCATTTTGGGTTTAACTAAAAAACAAACTGATGAAGTTTTCGACAGTATAGAAGAATTTGCTGATATCGGGGAATTTATCGATCGTCCAATTAGTACATATTCAAGTGGTATGAAGATGAGATTGGCATTCGCTGTACAGGTTTTTGTCGAACCCGAAATTTTGATAGTCGACGAGGCTTTGAGTGTTGGAGATCAGTTTTTTAAGTTAAAATGTTTTGCTAAAATACAGGCATTATTAGATAAAGGAATTACTTTTCTATATGTTTCTCATAATGAGGAAACACTGAGAAGGTTAACGAATCGAGTTCTTTTTCTTCATCACGGCAAGCTTGCTATGGATGGTGGAGTCCAAGAGTGCATTGATAAGTACAGTCTAATCATGGGGCAAAAGCGAAGGAATCGCATTCCTCTAGAATCTAAAAGGCGGGAATTGGATGGAAGTTCCCCCAATATTACAAACATGGAAGAAGGAAAAGTGGCGAAGATAGTGAAAGTCCGCGTTCTTGATTCAAACGAATGTTCTTGTCACCATTTTAAGTCTGGAGAACCTATTAAGATATTACTCGAATTTATCTGTACAAAAAAAATAGAGGAGTTAAGCGCTGGATTAAGAATCAGGAATAAGGAAGGTGTGAAAATTTATTCATGGGAGACCGCAAATCAAGACGCCTGTAAGGATGAAAGTGACGGAAGCAATATCTTCCAAAATATTAGTGAAGATGAAACTCGCTTCACAGTTCAGTTCGATTTTGAATGTAACTTAGGATCGAATTTATATCAGATAGAGGCCATTCTTACTACTCAAGATAATAATATACTAAAGAAACAAGATATTCTCGATTGGGTTTCCGAGGCTGCTTTTATTAAAGTGAATGTAGATAAGCAAAAGAACTTTTTTGGTGGAGTTTGTGATCTTAAAATGCGTGCGATTTTAAAGGAATTCGAGCAAAGCTTAGAATTAAAAAAAGAAAAGATAGACAAGGATACTGATCCCGATGATTGTGGTTGGTCCGGCAATGTGGTCGAATCCTCTGAAGATATCGCGGAAATAGTTTCTGAAATTATGAAACTTTCCCCCAAGGGAAGGATTCTCGAGATTAGATGTGGTACGGGGAAGTTGGTCAATGAATTAAGTCATCGTGGATTTGTCATAACAGGTATAGACCCATCAAAAGAAGCCATCGCTCATTGCAATGAGAATTGTTCGGGTTCCTTTCAGATTGCCATTGCACACAGCATGCCTTTTGAGGATGAGTTTTTCGATACTGTCATCAGTACGGATTACCTGGAGCATATATCCGAGGAGGATCTTCCTGCAGCAATTCATGAGATTGCTAGAGTGACAAGGAACCAGCTTTATCTGCGTATTTCCACTCACCATGCCAGGGAAAAGAAATGGCAGTTGCCTCTTAATTCCAGAAAATATTGGGAAGATGTGTTCTTTAGGCACGGTTTCAGGCTACATCCTGTTATTCAGGAGATTAATTCCTTCGAGACTCTTGAAAGGGAAACTAATAATTTAACCCTTTGCCTAGAAAAAATTCCTCAAAAAATCCAATTTAAATACTCTAAAAACTGGCTCGCTCAGCGAAGGGATCTTCACACGGATATGTCTAGGGAAAGCAATCGAAGATCGGATGCACATATCGCTAGATATCAATTAGCCAGAGAAATTTGCCCAATAAAAGGACAGGTTCTTGATGCGGCTTGTGGAATGGGTTATGGATCAAATGTTTTAAGCTTTGCTCGTTCAGAACTAAAAGTCACAGGCATTGATATTTCAAAAGAGGCTATAGAATACAGTACAAATAATTTTTCTAGCTTAAACAAAAATTTAAATTTTAAAAGAGGCGGAATTGAAGAACTGAAAAATCTTTTTGCAAATGAAACTTTCGATATGGTTTGCTCCTTTGAAACCATTGAGCATATTAACGATCCAAGTTCTTTTATTCATGATGTCAAAAACCTGCTTAAACCTAAAGGGCTTTTTATTTGCTCTGTTCCAAATATGTGGGTTGACGAAAGTGGTAAGGATCCAAATCCTCATCACCTTCATGTTTTTGATTTTGAAAAAATTATAAGTCTAGTTTCTGAAGAACTTAAACCCCAAAAAATTTATTCTCAAATTGCTGGTAACGGAAATAAGTTTCCTGAAAAACCAAGAACTTTAATTGATCATAATTTAGAATCTGATTTGAGCAAGATAGAGGCTGAATGGTGTATTATTTTGGCTAAAAAGTTTTAATTGAAAATCTCAACAACGCTAATCATATGATAAAAAGATTTCTAAGAAAAAAATTAAATCATGATTTATTTGATTCTCGAATATGTATTGTATCTGGAATTGGTAGATCAGGTACAACTATTCTAAGGAAATCACTTGAAGTTCACCAAGAGATCAATTCCACAAAAACAGAAAATAATTTTGTTTATGACTTACTTGAGGGTCTCGATATGAGTGTAAATAAAAGATTTAATGCGATAAAAACTCCAATAGAAGAACATTTTCGGGTTCTTAAAAATACTATACTTGATGTAACTTTCCCAAATTCTAGGAATTTAAGTAAAGTGAACGCTTTGTGTTCTGACTTGAGGGTACCCTCATATCGAAGACTGAGCGATTTATTTGGTTCGAAAATAAAAGTTGTCTATATTTTGAGAAACGGAATTGAAGTTATTGCAAGTAGAATGTTAAAGCCTCAATTCAAGCATTTTTCATTTGAAGAAAATTGTAAAATTTGGGCTTATTCTAAGAATGTTCTGGAATTCGCCTGTAATGACAAAAATTTTCTATTAATCCGACATGAGGATATGCTTAAGGATAATTCATTAGAAGTTGTTTATAAGGAAATTTTCTCACACCTAAACATTGCTCCAGATTACGCATGCGTTGAATTTGTAAAAAAGAACTTCTGTCATCCAACAAATATTAATGAAGAAGATTTAAAAATAAATAGTCTTCAAAGTAGATTCAAGAGGTGGGAATCATTTGATTCTTCACAAAAAAAGATATTTAATCGAATTTGTGGTGATGCAATGGCATTCTTTGAATACAAAATACCATTGCACTAAGGAGGTTGGTGTGATTGGACAAACCAAATATAGCCATTTTTTTCTGCCTATAGTTATTTATACATGTGTTTGTTGGGTAAGAGGATCAATGATTGGTTCTTATCCATGCACAGATGAAGGGATATGGGCTTATTATTCAATGATCACTAGCCATGTGATTAACACTGAAAGTGAACTCACCGTTGAAGGATACATTAACTTATACCCGACTATTTGTTCCTTTATTTTTAATTTAGAAGTTAATCCATTTCTATCCTTAAGAATAATAGATTTAATTTTTACATGCTTATCGTTTTATATGCTATATCTTATTTGCATAAAATATACAGATAGTAAACTAATTAGTTTACTTATTATTATACCATTTATATTTGTATTTAATCATCCTAAATATATTCAGGCAGGTTTTAAGAACTCGATAATTATATCAAGTTTTTTTATATATCTCAGCTTTTATTTATTTTTAGTAAACAGTAAGAATAGTTATGTTTTACATTATATTTGCGGGATTTCACTTATGCTATCTGTCTTATTCCGTGAATTCCATATCTTTGTATGTTCTTTATTATTCATAATATATTTTATTAAACTAAAAAAAAATATTATACCCGTTATTTTAGGTATGGTGACATCTTTTTTCGCAACATTTTTAGTGTTGACCTGGATAAGAGGATTAAGTCTTTTCGAACAACTTTTTAATGCATATCTAAAACAATCAGAATTCTATAAGCAAAACAAAGAGGAGATTTATACGAATCTCGAAAATTCATTTAATATATTTATATTAGATATTTGGGTCATAATCCCTTTCGTTCTATATTTTTTGATCAGTTCAATCAATTTACAATTATCTTTAAAAGTGATACTCAATTTTATTAGTTTTGCTTCTATACTTATGGTAGAACCTCTTTTAAAGATATGCTTTCCATACCATTTGTGCTCAATTTATTTTATAGTTCCAATATTTACTAGCCAATTACACCAAAATTATTTTATAAAATCGAAAAAAAAGCTTCACTTTATGCGACCTTTTTTTATTTTACTATTAGTATTATTTTCAATTTATTCGATATATTTAAATAACAGTAGTATTTTACATAGATATAAAAATAATACTCTTCCAAATTTAATGTCTTTAGTTAATAGGAAATGGAGTAATGATTTTGTTAACAAAAGCCATTATTTAATTGTATCTAAAAAAATTAAGGATGAAGCAAAACCTCATGATACACTTTGCGTTTCAGGTTATGCACATGTCCTTTTTCCATTAACTGGACTTTTTCCAGCAAACTCGAAATTTGAAGATTTGTATTATGCTTGTCTATCTTTTGGCGAAGAAAATCTAAAGATAGAATTAGTTAATAATTCTCCAGATATAATTTATTTGAGTAAGAGGGATTCTATTTTATACGCAAAACTGCTATCTATTATTAATTCAACATCATTGTATAATATTATTGAAGACTTTCCTTTGAATAAGTCTATTCATTACGGACAATTTTCAGCCACTCTCTTCAAACTCAAGTCTTAAATATAGAGTCACTTGCTTGAAATCTTCTGGCTTATCTAAAACGATATACTTCTAATGAACTTTATTTACTTATTCGCAAACATATGAAGGAAGTCCTTTATTCAGGAAAAAACCAAGTTTAAAGGCAAATAATTTCTTGCATTGCGATTTCACGATTTTACCAAATTAAATATTGGATTATGAAAATCTTTTTTTTAACTTATTTAACATAATTAATTTTTATGCTAACGAGCAATTTAAACTGTCCAATGTGTAATCCATCAACTTATATTAGAAGTAATATATGGCATATGAGATGTATTTAAATGTAATCTGTGCTCACACTATTTTTTTCCTGACATAATTAAAAACCAGACGAAATTTATTATGCAAATTATTTCGATAAAATGGTTTTTATTTCCTGATCTCAAAATTTTTAAAACAATCGAATCAACTACTTGTAAAGAATTCGAATTTGAGGTAAGGATTCATAATCTCGGATGTTGCAATGGAAACTTGCTAGACTATCTAATCAAAAAGCATGAATAACAAATCATTACATTGAAAATAATTAACCATCCCCTAAATTCCACGGATGTATTACTTAACTCTATGTTTTTCAGGACTTTGGTTTCATTCGAAATTTTCTTGATTAACATCGTGAGTTCTTTTTTAAAAGTTAAATTAGTCAACTGCTATCTATTAGAAGAAAAGTCTAAGCTTAAACATGTCATTCGATGAGCGACTCAAGTAAAAGGACAGTAACCATTGTAATACCCGTTTTTAACGGATCACCAACCATTACAAAACTCGTGACCGAATGCATCCAGTCATTTGAAGAATTTTTCGACTTAGAAATCGTACTAATAAATGATTGCTCTGAGGATAATTCGTATGATGTATGCCTATGCATCCAGGAGAGATATCCTAGTACAATCACCTTTCTGTCCTTATCAAAAAATTTTGGAGAGCATAACGCAGTAATGGCTGGCCTCCACCACTCTAATGGAGATTTTGTCGTAACACTTGACGACGATGGACAAAATCCACCTCAAGAAGCACTCAACCTCATCAATTATGCTGTAAAGGAAAATCTAGATGTCGTTTACTCATACTATCCAAAGAAAAAGCACAATTTAGTTAGAAATCTATATAGTTGGTTAAATGGAAAAGTGGCGAACCTAATGCTCAGGAAGCCAGTTGGACTTTATCTTAGTAGCTTTAGGTCAATGTCTAGATTTACAGTACAAGAAATTATAAAATATGATCTCCCTTACCCGTATGTGGACGGTCTTATCTTAAGGTCTATATCCAACATTGGAACCCTTGAAACAAAACACAAATCCCGCATTTCTGGGAAGTCTGGTTACACATTTAAAAAACTTTTCAGACTTTGGCTAAATATGTTCACCAATTTTTCGGTGCTGCCTTTGAGAATCGCATCGTTTCTAGGTTTTGTATTCGCACTACTCGGAATGCTAATCGGAGTCTTCACCTTGTACGAAAGATTTCTTAACCCCAATCTACCAGTGGGATGGGCGACAATTGCTGTGCTATGCAGTATTTTAGGTGGGGTACAACTTATGGCTCTTGGTATGATAGGCGAATACCTCGGCCGAATATTCTTGGGTATGAATCGACAACCCCAATTTATAGTTCGTGAGTTGCACTCTAGAAATATGGAGAAATTTCATAAATAAACGATTACGAATATCAAAAAATGTACGAACTCGAATCTACCCACTGGTGGTTTCGGTCCCTTCACGAACTAGTGCTAGGATATTTAGATAAAAGTCGCAAAAAAAACATCAATATTCTTGATGCTGGATGTGGAACTGGTCGATTGATGTTTCAAATGAAAAGCCTTGGGGAAATCACTGGATTTGACTTTCGAGATACTGCCCTCTGTTACTGCAGGAAGAGAGGTTTGAAAAATGCAAACTTGGTAGATTTGAATAAATGGAATGTAACAGAAAACCAATTCGATTATGTCATTTCATTGGATGTTGTATCAGATCAAGGAATAAAGGATGATAAATTGATCCTTAAAAAATTTTATAAAACCTTAAAACCCGGCGGAAAGTTGCTTCTTCATGTCCCTGCGTTCCCCATTCTGAATAGAAGTCACGATAAGGCTGCAACCATTAGGAAAAGGTATCTGAGGAAAGACATAGAAATAATCTCAAAGGAAGTTGGATTTACTCCTATTCAGATTCAGTATCGCCTTTCTTTTGCTCTCCCATTATTTTTAATTTGGAAATTGTTCGAATCGATTATCAGTAGGCGTGAAGAATCAAAATCAGATATGTTTGCCCTTCCTTCTTTTGCCAACGGTTTGTTACTAAAGCTTAGTAGATGGGAAAACGCAGTTCTAAGGCACGGCATATCTTTACCATGGGGCACTTCCATATTTTCTATCCTACAAAAAAAATGAACTTGCTATCTGGAAAAAGAGATAAATTTAGTAATCAGACCTCAAAATTTTGAAAGAAGTTTATTTACATATTGGAATGCACAAGACCGGTAGTTCTTCTCTTCAGGAAGCATTAGCATGTTTGAGTTCAAATATGTTCCAGTATTGCGATTTGATGCATCCAAATCATTCAATGGCTTTTTACACCTTGTTTTCCAAGAACTATTTAAATTATTTTGAGGAAAACAGGTTGCTTTGATAGAAAAAGTTTACAACTTCTATGGACTTTTTTACCCGATTTAAGTGGAAAATAATAAGAGTTACACATAGTATATGTCACTTTATAAGCAAGCTATTGATTGACATATAAAATAATGATAATGGTACCTTAGATAAATGAAATTATGATTTATTTGATTCTCGAATACAAATCTCCTAAGGTTGGTTATTAAGTCACTATAATTTTTTAGAAAATCTCTTGAAGTCCACAGTAAGATCAACTCCACAAAAACGGAAAATAACTTTTTATGAATTACTTGAGGTCCTTTATGCTATTGTAAATAAAAGATTTAACGCAATAAAAACTCCCAAAGAAGAGCATCATCCCTGTTTTTATGATTAAACACTTTTTAAGGAGCATTCCATTATAACAAACTCATGATATCTTCTTTATGAATGGTCAGGCATATATTTCCCACGAACATAAATTTGTTGCATTATGGTCTCCTAAATGTGCAAGTACCTCACTTGCACATTGGTTTATCAATGGTTTTGTAAATAGTTCTTACGATAAAACTAAGTTTCCACGCAAGATATTACATTCCGAAGGTTATACTTGTGACGCAAAGGATGCTCAATGGCATTGTTTAAACAAGGGTTATATTTTAGCTTTTTTTTCAAGAAATCCTTATTCTCGTTCAGTTTCCGCTTTTTTGAACAAGTTTTATATAAAACATCAGACAGTGATAAGTTCTTTTGAAAAACTCGAACCATTTGCTAGAAATTTCATTAACTGTTACAATACATTCAGAGATATCGATCATACTAACTTTAGCCTCAGTTTTATTGAATATTTAGAGTTTATCTCATATTTGATTTCGGAAAAAAAACCTATTGATCATCATTGGGACACACAGGTTCCTCGTTTTGATGATTTTAAATTGGTTCCTGATTTTATCGTTAAGCAAGAAAGTTTTGAGAAGGATATTAAAACTTTAAATACCTATTATGATTTGCCTGACTTTGTCTCTACCAAAAAAAATTCTACAACTTACTCTAACGACTACATTTTATCTGATTCTGACTTGTCACAATCATCTAATCTTGAGTTCAGGCAGCGAAGGATTGCTGTTAAATACAATAATTTAATTAATCCTGAAAGTGCCCGTCTTATCCAAAGAATTTATTCCATAGATTTTGAATATTTTAAATACGATAAAGGTAGATTCTAAGTAAATGATTTACATTCTTTCTAGAAATAAAAAGAATTCCTCTTATTTGAATTGGGTTGAAAAAATTAGCTGCAAAACTTCTTTCATTACTGAATTTGGGGTTAATTTTATTCCACCGATTGATTGCTCTTTAGTAGTAACTCACGACACATACCGTCCTGAGTCTTGTTCTGCCATATTAAATTGTGTTAAGAGAAATGTTCCAGTTCTGATTTTATCTGATGGTATTTTGGAATATCGAAACTCATGGGTTCAGTCCCACAGTGTAGCATCTGGAATTTTTAACCCCATCCTTGGGCACAAATTGGCTTGTATTGGAGCATCTCAGGTTCGTTTTCTTGAATCGATAAAAGGGAATTTTGGAAAATGTGAAAATGTGGGTTTGCCTCGGTTGGATGATTTCAAGATTGAAAGTTCAAAATCAAAGATACCATCTATTTTGGTATGTTCATCAAAAACCCCTTGGTTTTCTGATGACGATAAAAATCAAATTTTACAGTCTTTTATAGATTTAAAAGAAATAGCTTTCAATTACGGTCAAAATCACAAGGTCAAATTCAATTGGAGAATTTCTGATCACATTGCTTCTTTAATCGGTACCGAAACTAGCTTTGATCGGACCCTAGAAGAGGATTTGAAAAATTCCAGTGCTGTCATCACAATGCCATCTACCGTTATGTTGGAGGCCATGTATGCACACAAACCCGTTGCCCTCCTTGATTACACTCTGAGCCCTCATTACGTTTCTGCTGGTTGGACTATGTCATCCAGACATCAAATATTACCCATTATCAATGAATTATTAGATCCTTCTACCTATAAAGTCTCTTTTCAGCAAACCGTATTAGCAGATGCTCTGCAAATTAAAGAATCGGCTTCGGCTAGAATGATAAGGCTCGTTAATAAAATGGTAGAAATTGGTGATAGGTCACGATCGTTAGGTAAACCTTTGAGATTTCCTTATCGTATGTTGGAATGTGAATAAAAATCGCATACTTTTTATAAGCCATAGCGGAACAAACAACGGCGCCGTAAGAATATTGATACAACTTATCGAGTATTTTGGGAAACGTTCTGAGTATGAGATCGATGTTTTAGTTCAGGGACCTGCAGAAAAGAAAATAATTGAAGAGTTTCTTCGTAACGCAAAAGTCTTTTATTTGTCGAATTTGGAGCAAATAAAAAAAAGAAAGTATGTCTTTGTTTATTCAAATACCATTGGTAATGGTAATGTCTTACCAGAATTATCTTACTGCAACGTTCCTGTTTTTACCCATCTACATGAGTTGGAGTTTGCGATAGACAGTATCGATTATCAATCTATCCAAAATTGCATAAAATTTACCGATTATTACATAGCTTGCTCGGATGCGGTAAAAACTAATTTAACCCAATCTTTTGATGTAAAACCGGACAGGGTAGTAATGGTGCATGAATTTGTGGAAGACAACATAAGTGTATCAACTCCCAAAATCGAAAGTGGAGATTTGAGTATCGGATGTATTTCGAATACGGACTATCGGAAAGGGGTGGATTTGTTTTTATTTTTACTCCCGAAGTTAAAGGATTTCATTATTGGAAGGAACATAAAGTGGACTTGGGTAGGGGATCGATCAGGATTCTATCGAGAACTTTTACCCGAGGAATATTCTAATGTTAAGTTCATTGACCAAAATGATAAACCTTGGGATTTCCTAAAAGATATTGATTTATTTTTCAATTTTTCTCGAGAGGATCCTTTTCCACTGACTTTGCTCGAATCTCTTTCACGCAATATTCCAGTTTGTGGTTTTCGTGGATCTGGAGGAATTGATGAATTGTTTGAAATGAATTCTGCTAATTTGTGCGATATGAGTTCCAAATCAATAAATCATTTTCTAGAGAGTTTTATAAGAGAAGATAAAATGAACACTTTGTCATCTCCAACGAATGCCGAGGAGCAATGTAGAAAAATTTTTAGCTTTGTGCAGGATAAATCAACTTTTACTTGGTTTATGAAATTTAGAAAAAGCTTATTCATTAATAAGTCGACTAAGATTCAGAAAAAATTATTGCCAGTAAAATTCCCTGAAGACCATAATGAAAAGTTACTCCAATATGTGATCCTTCAGGAATTCATTATCAATAGGACCTTCGAAGAAAAATGTAAATTTTCTATTGTTACCCCGTTATACGAAGCAAAATTAACCTATTTGCAAGAAGCTGCTCAATCAATTCTAGATCAATCTTATTCAAATTGGGAATGGATCATTGTTGATGATTGTTCTTCTAAAAGTGCATCAACTAAATTCGTGTACGAATTGGCCGAACAAGATAATCGAGTTAAGGTCTTTTCGAATGAAAAAAATAAAGGGATTTCTGAAACTACGAACCATTGTATAGAAAAATCTAGTGGTGATTGGATTGTCTTTTTTGATCAGGATGATCTATTACATTCCAATGCACTTTCTTTAATAAATGAAGAAATTTATAAGAAACCTGATTTACGAATCTTATATACGGATGAAGATAAAATTGATGAGAAAGGGAAGCATTTTGATCCCTATTTCAAACCAGACTGGAATCCAGCCTTATTAATAAGTCAAAATTATTTTTGTCATCTTTTAGTAATTTCAAGGAAGCATATTGATGAGGTTGGTTTATTAAAACCTGAGACCGATGGTGCACAAGATTGGGATTTGTGCCTGCGAGCCACATTTGGTTTTCCATCGAATGTTATAGGACACATATCAAAAGTTCTTTATCATTGGAGAGCACACTCCGGTTCCTGTGCTCTCTCGATTGATGAAAAAGGAGATACGATTGTCAACTCATCCAGAAGAGTTTTGTCGGACCACATTTCCCGAATGAAGATTGATGCCGAAGTTGTCGAATTGGAATGTGGTCACTGGAATGTAAGAAGGACTTTGCCCAAGCCCAATCCAAGCATATCAATCGTTTTTCAAGGCGAGTTATTTAAGGGTAAATACTTACCTGCATTAGAGGATAACTTGGATCGTATGACTTGTGAGACTGGATGCGAAATCTATTTGCCTGAAAGTTGGGAAGTGAAGTCTGAACGGATCAACCTCTTGCCTTCCACAAAATCGATCGTGTCAAATGTAGAATCTGATGTGATTGTCTTGGTAAACTCTTTAATTGAGCCAATGCACCCCAATTGGCTCGATGAATTAGTTGCTTATTGTTTCGCTGATGGGGTTGGTTTTTGTGGTCCAAGAATTGTTCATCCTGCATCCAGTAGAATTATATCTGCCGGAATGGTTATGGAAAATGGTGGTTGGATAAAATCAATTTATGAGGGGGCACAGTTGGATGAACTTGGAGACAAATGCAGAGCTGTGTTACAGCAGAACTTTTCTTTTTTACATCCTTCTTGCCTTGCTATTCAACGAGATTTGCTTCCCGTAGACTTCAGACCTGGAGACTCCGAATCTTTTTTTCTACTAATGAAGGATCTTACCGAGCAGGGCTACGGACATTTGTTTGTCCCAACATCGAATGTTTATTTACATTCGGAAAAAGGTCCCGGATTTTATTGGTCCCAACCATTTTGTTTTAAAGACAAAGCAGAATCCCAGTTTAAAGATTCAAACTTTAACGAAAATCAAATGATTTCTTGGGGTCAACCATGTCTTCGAAAATGTAGTTAATTATTTAAAACATTAACTATTCTTTTTGATAACCACTACATCCTGATGATTTCCAAATACACTCTCATGGAATAGTACCTCAGTACGATACTTAGGAATAATCTTATCAAAAGAAGAAGCCAATTGAACCGAATCATAATACTTTGAACCCACTTCAGAATCTTTGCCTAATGAATCGCTTTTACCAATATTCAGATATGTGGATTTGTTAAGCTCATTAAAGCTTTCTTCAGGCAAGTTAAACCTGATGAGGCTGTTTAATCCGTGGTATGAAAGAACAATTATACCACCGGGACGAGTTATTCTGATTAATTCTTCAATCCAACATCTCTGATCTTCCAAGCTCAAATGCGTAAGGATTGAAACACCATAAATAGCTTCGAAATAATTATCTTCAAAAGAGAGGGGTGGGTTTAATTCAGAAACGGAAAAATTGGAAGAAATATTTTCAAGACACCAATCGACTCCATCTTTGTTTATATCTACTCCATAAATTCGGTTATTATTTAAAAAATATTTGCATACTCTTCCGCAACCACATCCCCAGTCCAACATCGGGGCGATTTTATCCTTATTTCTCCCCAAATGCTCCTGAAATAAGAACTCTAATTTTTTGTGTGCAGAAAAGCCTTCGAGTACATAAGATGAAATTGAGTCGCTCCCATGTACTTGTGTTCTTAAATAAGCAGATGGAAGATTTTTATAAAATTCTTCATTAATAGGAAAATAATAATTCGAGTATTTTGTCTCAGTGGAGTTAGGACTTCTAGAAAGAACAACCATTTCTTCATCCGAATCAAGGGATTGTATGTTGATTTTTATTTGAAAACCGCTCTTCTCTACACTAGTCCAGAATGAAAAAACATCAAGAAGATCGCTTCTATCCATTTTCAATTCAACTTCACAAGGTTTCTCATTGATAAAGAACTTAACAGAACCCCAATTGCCATTTTGGGGAACGACCCAACCAGACAAAATTATTTCAGAACTTCTAATTTCTAAATGGTCCAGACACCAAGGAGCCGTTTTTAATAAAAAATCTTTTCTATCTTTGAAATTCATGAGTTGCTTATATTAGCATGAAGAAATGCTTTGTAGAGTTCCAAATCATTACATACCAAGGGATATAATATACTTTTAATTTCAAGTTTTGCGTGAATATCTTGAATAGCTTTTTTATTT
>Ga0209632_10003313_pt1 | contig 14903 bp, 20 predicted proteins | sample COG_10_FD_184754 | JGI IMG/M metagenome (GOLD analysis project Ga0209632, IMG submission 184754) | Pelagic Microbial community sample from North Sea - COGITO 998_met_10 (SPAdes) (version 2) | ecosystem: Environmental > Aquatic > Marine > Neritic zone/Coastal water | place: Helgoland, sampling... | reverse complement strand
TTATAATATATAATGATTAACGTAGGTATCAACGGATTTGGTAGAATCGGTAGATTGGTATTTAGATGTATTGAAGACAGGCGTTTACGCGGAGAAAATATTCAAGTAGTTGCTATAAATGAACCCTTTTCTGATTTGGAATATATGGCGTATCAATTAAAATATGATAGTGTTCATGGAAAAGCGGATTATGATATAGGATTTGATTCAGAATCCGACACATTACTCGTTAATAATTGTAAAGTGCATAGGTTATCAAACAAAAATCCACGTGAATTACCTTGGAATAAACACAAGGTAGATTATGTGGTAGAATCGACTGGTATATTCACCACATTAGAAGGAGCGAATGAGCATATATTGGGTGGTGCGAAAAAGGTAGTTATTTCCGCCCCTTCAAAGGACGCTCCTATGTTTGTAATGGGTGTAAACAATGATAAATACAATGGAGAAACCATTATATCAAACGCATCGTGTACAACCAATTGTTTAGCTCCTTTGGTGAAAGTAATACATAATGAATTTGGTATTGAAGAAGGTTTGATGACTACTATTCATGCAACTACGGCTACTCAACGCACAGTAGATGGTCCATCTGCGAAAGATTGGAGAGGTGGGCGCAGTGCGGGAGTAAACATCATCCCATCATCAACGGGTGCGGCGAAAGCGGTTGGTAAAGTGATTCCCGAATTAGAGGGTAAACTAACAGGTATGGCGTTTCGTGTTCCCACAATAGATGTTTCTGTTGTAGATTTAACTGTAAGATTGAAAACCCCAACAACATACGAAAATATAGTAAATGTCGTAAAAGCAGCGTCCGAAAATGAAATGAAGGGAATTCTTGGATGGACGGATGAAGATTTAGTGAGTAAAGATTTTGAAGGCGATTCGAGGAGTAGTATTTTTGACGTAAAAGCGGGAATAGCATTAAATGATAATTTTGTAAAATTGGTATCTTGGTATGATAATGAATGGGGATATAGTAATCGTTTGGTTGATTTAATTGTTTACACATCGACGATGTAATTCGTTTTTAATAGTTTATTGAGTTTAAAAAAACTATCTATTATTTATAGATAGATGTCGGAACATTATATTCAATCGCAATATTTACTACAAAAGATAACAACCGATTTTTTTAATGAGAAATCAGACTTAATAAGAATAAAAGAAACCGATTATGATATTGATATTGATGCTATTAGTATTGATAGTGACGAGTCAGTAAGAACTTTAGAACAAAACGAATTCGATAATGAATATTTCTATTTAGATTCAGACAAAGAATTAAGTACAGTTTTTGACCTTTGTGATAAAGAGAGTGAACTTTTGACGAAATTTACAGTTCATATATGTCCGTATACAATGAACCGCTTATCACTCTATCCATTTCTACAGTACTTGTTAATTAAAGATAATGGTGAATATAAATTCCCCAGTTTTGAATTCCAATGTGCTAGAAATATAATAAGTTCAGAAGGAGAGTATACATCAAAAGAGATATATTTTCAAAATGAATGTACAAAAGTATTATTTAATCATGCTGTGCCTGACCCAGAAAGGGGGGACGATTTAGAATATTATTATAAGGGTTTTGTAAAGAGTAAATATTCGGAAAATACTATTTATGTATTGTTTGATGTTGAACATTTCACATTAAAACCGGGATTAACAAAAGCAGGAATATTTGAGATTTTAAATACACAGAGAATCTTGGACATACCTATTGTAAAAAGCGTAAATGAACTATTTGTTGAGAATAGTTCACTTCTTTCTATACGAGATGATAAAGATGCGATAGTTCCCACTCCCCATATCATGTATAAGTGTTATTCTGAAACAAATGGAGAATATGCTATAGAAGAAGATGATTCAGATGAATTTATATCTCTAATCGACCAGACAATTACACATCCTGTATTTGGTGATAACGCACTTATATTTGTATATGATTCGTTACCGAATACAGATATTAAAACTTTTAAACGGTTTGCTGTATTTTTAATAAAACCCACTTATACATTTAATGAACCATCCACGAATAATACTACTAGTTCATCCGAATCATTTAGTCTAGGAAATGTAATACCGTCATTAATGAGTAATATTACAAATAAAAAGGAGGAAGGAGATGAAGAAAAGAAGGAAGAGGAATCAAAGGAAGAAGGTGAAGAAAAGGAAGAGGAAGAAGAAGATGAGAAGAACGATATATATAATAAATCATCTACAATTTACTTTCCTGAAATAATAGGTGGTAAGAAACAAGTATTTTGGATAATAAAAACACCTACACATTTTATAGAAATATAATATAAATGGATAAATCAAAAACAGTTGTTGCGCAATTATCAAAAAGCACCAAAAGTATAAAACATACTTTAAATATTTATCGTGCGAATTTAAAAACATTATTTTCGTTTGAGCTTGGACCCTTTAGTGGTTTTTTATATTCTCTCATTTTACTCTGGTTAATTTATTACTATTTTAAACAAGGATTAAAAAAAATGGAACCAAGTAACGCTGTTGCTTTTATAGGATATTGTATAGACTATTGGTTTTACATAATGATCGCAATTATTGTATATTCAACGAGTATAAATTTTTTTAAATAGTGCTTGAAATTACATAATATGGACGTAATCCAAGCTCTATATCGCGGTAGTCTTTCTCATATTCCATTTTTTCTTGGATGTTGTTATAAAATGATATTGATACAGGTGTATCCTTCTTTTTTTGTTCGCTTTTTTTTGAAGTAATTTGTAGCCATTTTGCCCAGTAAGAATCTTGGTCGAATGTATCGTCTTTGATATGCATATGGTAACCTCGTTCTAATCTATCTGAAACCGTTAAATATGGTTTAACCTCCCAATTCCCAGGTGTTCCATTCGAATAATGGAAGAGTATATGAGTTGTAAAGTCTCTTTCGATATTATTAAGCATATTATTACCAGGAACGGTGTTAAATAGATACAGTGAGATAAACGCGTAACTATGGTTACAATAACGCAGTTCGTTTTTTACTCTAATTTGTTTATCATGTAACTGAATATCCATGACTTGGCCGAAATTTTGGTCATTTAATACTTTCTCTATGAATTTTGCGTGAACATTCTTGGGAATATATGGTATAAATATCTTAACGATTTTGTTCATTATTGTTGTTATTTGTGTATTTCTTGTTAAAAAAACACAAATTCATTTAAAACTATCAATTTTACACATATAATTGATGAAATGTTTTAATATTCAGCGATTTATATAACTTCTAGGTCCTTGAATTTCCAATATTCACATCCACCATTTGGAAGAGGACGTTTCACAATAAAAGGAATCTTCTTTTCTGAAAACTCTTTTTCAGCGATTAAATATCCATCGATAATTTCAGGACCAATCTCGGTAAGAGGTTTTGCGCCCATATTAATCTGTTTAGCACGCTCTCCTAAAATACGTGCACGTTCGTATTTTGTAATAAATGGAATAGTTTTATGAAGAGGGTCGACAATTTGTCCCTGTTGATTTCGCACAATACGTGTAAGTGCTTCAATTTCATAATGATTATGTTGAAGTAGTTCAGGATGGAACTCTTTAATAATATTCTTTTTATTAACATCATCTAGTTTTTGTAGATAATCATCATCGTCACTATCATAATCGTCACTATCTTCACCATAATCACTGGAATAATTTAAAGGTGCGGATTCTACATCAGGTTGTTCTATAGATGAATTTGGAACATCATCTGACTGAACACTTGCTCCATCATCATCATCATCATCATCATCATCCTCCAATTGTTCACTGTCACTTACCAAATCATCGACTTCAGTATTTTTTGGTTCATTTTTATCGTCGTCTTCTTGAGATACAAGAGAGGATACTGAAACTTCATCATCACTTAATGCTTCCATTTTATATTAAATAATTATATATTCACTAGATATTTCTAAATCATTTGTTTATAAATCAATTTTATAAAAAAAATACAATAACACACTTTTAATAAGATATAATTTACTTTGAATGGTCGTCCGTTTTCCAGGTAATATCACACGTTGAACACATATACAGATATTTCATATTATCTTCATCATAACGAAGGTATAGAATTTCTCTCTTTTTATCAGATTCTGTATTTGTCTCACATTGATCATTCGGGCATTTAATATTATTCACTCTTGGTAATGTAGGGTCTAGTTTGGTATATTCATTCACAATATGATTATATTTTTGTCCATTTTGTTTGATATCATTTCTTAAAATACATGAACTATCATCAATATTTGTAGCATCGACGTATCCACAATTTCTACAATAATGAGTTAAAGCATTTGGATTTGTCTCATTGATTCCGATATAATACATATTGTCGCATTTTATGCAGAATTTCATTTTATAATTATAACTTGTATGTATATAATAATTCTATATGCTTTGAGTTCAATTTTATATATTACCCATAATGATTTCTCATTGTCGCATAATCCATTGGATCGCCTGTTTCGGGGTGTTTACACATGTGTTCAATTGCCTTGTCTACTCCTTCATTTGCCCATATTTCAACAGCTGATTTATTATTATCATCCATTTGGTTATTAAAGGGAATTTCGTCGTTTCATCGACAGGAGGTGTTGTTTCATCGACAGGAGGTGTTGTTTCATCGACAGGAGGTGTTGTTTCATCGACAGGATTATTTGTGTCGGCGACAATGGATGATTTTGTTGTGAATAAAGACGTTATATTTCCCATTTCTATGTATAATTAGGAGTTATATTTTTTACATATAAAAACAATCAATTTTTTCAAACAAACAAGATAAATCGTACAAAAACAACATAAAAATATATCTAGATACATATGCCGTTTTACTCCTTGCACAAAATTGATTTTCCAAAAGGAAATAAATGTAGAACTATCTTATACTTATACAATGGAAATCAATGGTAAAACCAAACAACCCCCGAAAATGAATAAAAATTATAAAAACATGTTTGAGTTCCTTCAATCACATAAATACGATAAAAACCTTCATTTGAATGGTCCTACGCATACACGAATTGGTGACAGAGATGCGGATATTTACGGCGGGTCTTATTATGTTCCTGAGGAAGATTCAGCAACATTTCATCAACTTTATTATCAAGATGTAATTTCGAAAAATAAATGTGAATATCTTACAGAACGGCAATTAACCGACGGTCGTGCGTCTATTATGGTAGACATCGACCTACATTTTGCTCTCGATTTAAAAGAGCGTGTATATTCACAGGATCATATCGACGATCTGGCTGATTTATATTTAGCTGAATTATCCAAAATTTATCAATTTGATGGGGATGCAGCATTTCAAATTTTCGTATTCGAAAAGGATGCTGTGAATCGGGTGAAGGATAAAAATATTACAAAAGATGGTCTTCATATGAAGATTACATTACAAATGGAACATGCTGCGCAGATGGTTTTACGTAAGAATATAATCGAAAAAATTGCTGATTGCTGGGGGGATTTTCCAATTGTGAATACATGGAATGATGTATTTGACGATGGAATCTCAAAAGGATATACTAACTGGCAGATGTATGGTTCTTGTAAGCCTCATCATGAGGCATATAAACTTACACACGTCTATAAAATCACAGTAGATCCAGACGATGGTGAACTTATGAATAACCGAGGAATTGTAAGTGAATATCTAACTGCTAATAATTATACAAAACTATTGGCTAGAAATACAGAAAGTCCGTGTTACTTTTATAAAACAGCATTTTCCGTTTTGGTTCAAGAGGCAGAATTATCAGAGGGCGTACAGATGAAACGTGTAACATCGCATAATCCAAATCATGTGGAGTATGATTCACCTGAAACCATATCTAATTCTGATGAATTAGATAATTATCTTCAACATTTTCTAGAAACGCTTCCTTATAATGAATATACGATGAAGGAATTGTATGAGTATACGATGACTCTTCCAGAGGCTTACTATGGTAATGGGTCTTACGCGAAATGGATTCGCGTGGGTTGGGCGCTGAAAAATACGTCAAAACGTTTATTGATTGTATGGTTGGCGTTCAGTGCGCAATCCTCATCATTCGATTATGGAAAAATTCCGGAGCTTTGTGAAGAATGGTATCAGTTTGATATTAAACGGGATTCGGGCGTTTCGAAATGGTCTATTATTTATTGGGCAAAGAACGACAATCCAGATGGAGCGAAAGCGGTCTTACAAAATACAGTTGGTTATTATCTAGATAATACAATTAGTAGCATGAGTGCTACTTCTGTCGCAAATTCGTCGAATGATACACGAGGAGCAGGTGATTTTGATATTGCCATGGTTTTGTATCAAATGCTTAAGGGTGAATATATTTGTTCAGACGTTAAAAATGGGCATTGGTGGCGTTTTAAAAAGCACCGATGGTTTGAAATCGATAGTGGAACTACTCTTAGAAAGGCAATTTCGGTTGAACTTCGTGAATTATATACAAGAAAAATAACGGAATTACAGAATTATATTGTATCACTTGTCCCAGAGACAGAGGATGATAAACGAACTTCAATTAAACAAAAAATCGATTCTGCTTTAAAAATTGTTCAGAGACTAGGACAGACAAGCGACAAAACGAATATTATGAAAGAATCAAAGGATTTATTCTATGATGACGAATTTTATGAAAGACTAGATAGTAATCCTTACCTATTATGTTGTAAGAATGGCGTAATCGATTTCAAATACAAGTGTTTTAGACCTGGATATCCAGAAGACTATTTAACAAAATGTACGGGTATTGATTATCATACATTAACATCTTCTCGACACAAATCGTCTATTGGTGAAATTCACGATTTTATGGAAAAACTATTCCCCCAAAAGGAACTACGCGATTATATGTGGAACCACTTATCCTCGGTATTGATAGGTAAGCCATCTTTGAACCAGTCGCTATTTAATTATATTGGATTTGGAAGAAATGGTAAATCTGCCCTGACTGATTTGATGCAAAAGGTATTGGGAACATATAAGTCAGTTGCTCCTATATCCATTATCTCACAAGGTAGAGGTAAGGTAGGTGGTCTTGCTCCTGAAATTGTAGCAATGAAAGGATGTCGTTATGTTGTGATGCAAGAGCCAGAATCAACTGATGTAATTCATGAAGGTCCAATGAAAGAATTGGTCTCTGGTATTGAGCCAATTACGGCTCGTGCTCCTTATATGACTAAATCAGTCACATTCACTCCCCAGTTCGCACTCGTAGTTTGTTGTAATCACCTACTTTCAGTAAGAACACAAGATGACGGCACATGGCGAAGGCTCAAGGTCATTCCGTTCAAATCAAAATTCACAGAAAATCCGGTTACAGATGACCCAGATAGCCCTTATCAATATAAGGTTGACCTCAATCTTATGGACAAGTATGATGCCTGGTCCGAAACATTCCTTGCTATGTTGGTCGAAATGGCCTATGATAATCAAGGTAAGACAGCAGATTGTGATATTGTGTTAGAAGCCAGTAATGCTTACAAGGAACGTCAGGATTATCTTGCGGAATTCGTTAGTGATAAGGTATGTCGTGCGGATGGTTATAGTATTCGTAAGGGTGAACTGTCGAATGAATTTAAAAACTGGTACATAGTGAATGTTGGTACAAAGAATGTGAAACCCAAGGAAATTCACGACCATATGGATAAGAAATTTGGTAAAAATACGCAGGGTATTTGGAAGAATGTTAAAATCAAACTCTATGATGAAAGTGATTTTGGAGAAGTCGCAGAAGAACAACAAGAGGAGGAGGTGGATAATATCGAGTTACACGAGCTCTAATAAAAATATCGAAAAAAATGTAATAATAGCTTGATAGCAATAATTTATTTTTAATATAATGTGCGTAATGTTACATGTCCAGCGTCTTCATTTATTGATAATAAATTTGCGAAACTACCTGTCCAATCAATGATGATTTTTTTTTGGATATATGTTGGAATACTTGACCATATATAATTAACTTTCATTCGAAATATCAAATTACGATTTATAATCAGAATGTGTTTTAATTGTAAAGATCTCCACGTATGCATTAATTTCATGATAATATCAACATATGCTGTGTGGCGTAATCTAAATGCTTGAGCATCTATTATCAGAATGTAAGGTTTGTTTATTTTATTTAGTTCTATCAAAATGTGCTGTTCTATACTAATATCGTCATCATATTTCTTACCAGCAGATGGACAGCAATAGAAGTAATCTTCATCGCCATTATTACTTATTAATTTAAATGAGTGTGAAAGGGGGGAATAGTAGCATTCCTTACAACACTCTTCTTCGTCGTCTTTTTCTTGTAGCATCATTTTATCTCTCGTGATTTTTGGTTATAATAAGTTATAACCAAAAAAACTATTCAATTTTACGTCATATATCTTGTTAAAAATACCCTATAATCCATGTTGTGTAATTCAGGATAATATGAGAAAATACTGTCTAAAATGAACGCCATGAATAATCCGAATAGAATAATGGGTTTTAAAATTCGTGTATCTTTTACGAAAAATACTGTGATTAATCCAATTGCGAAGAGATAGACCGCCATGTAATCTTTAAGATAACCAAGTGTTAAATTCATTTATATAAATTATATAGAAATAAATGGGGTATATTATCTAGTCCAATGTTTATCTCGATCGATAGGCAACAAGATATAAAAACAAGAGGAAAACGTTGTCGTGTATATGATATAGACGGTAAGGTAGTGTACTTGGGCGAATCGCGTGTATGGGTTGATAATCAAGGAGAATATTTTAAACCCATATCTTATGAAGATGTATGTGATATATGTTCTATATCATAAAAATGGAAAATATTGTGTAAAATAAGAGATATATAGAGATAACATATTGTGTTATAATACAATATGTTACCAGACGAACTATTAATTTACATAAATACATTTATTTGTAAACGTATATTTGATATTGAAAAGGATATTATAGAAGTATCAAATATATCACCTATATTCGATACATGTAATATTATAGAATATAAAGGTAAACGAGTATGTTTTCAACACGATAATAAGGATTTGTATCATTGTTTTGAAGTATTAAATAAAGTAACAGAACAAAAAATACCTACCATTCATTTTAAAACACGGGAGATTTGTAGACTCGCACAACCATATATATCGAATTTTGGTATATTCAGTCATTATTGTTGTGACGGCAAAGGGATTATGTTTACGGACGATTGATACCCAACTCTTACCACAATGTATGTGATATTTGTTCTATATCATAAATAGGCATTATTTCACCCAATTCAGTTGTATTTATAGCATTGTTTCCAAAATACAATTTTATAAACGACATTGTTTTATCGTTATCAAATGATGTTATTATTTTTTTATAGAGTTCCATCAATTCTTCCGCTCCAATTTGCTTTGTATATTTGATACAAATCAAATGATTCTCTATCAAATAATCAAACTCTGGTTGTATCAAACAATATTCAAACTTATATTTCCCAACTCCGTAGCCGCGGTTCAAAATCAAAAGTGGCGTTCGACCCCCTTTTTTGTCTATATAATTTTTTTTGTCCTTGTTTGAATATTTTTGAACCACTAGTTTTTTGTTTTTGATGTCGGAACTATAGATTAGCCGTGTTTTAGAAGAATCATCCGTTAAAATATCCTTACACTGATTCCAAACCACATTTCCTACACTTACACGAAATCCCAACTTATTTAGAGTCGTTGAGTCTAGATATAGTTGGTTTAATTCAACAATTGTTTGAGGTGTACCAAATATCGAATAGTCACCATTATTTAGACAAAACGGTCGATTGTCGATTGTGTTAATTACCACCTTTTGAACAATTACAATAATAGTGTCTTGTTTGGTTTCAATATAGTCATCCGCACATTCCAAAATATCGATGATTTGGTAATGACCATTGATATACTTTCGAGTTTTGTCGTAATATAAACAATTTAGGAAATTTTTGGGCAATACAAAACTCAATATTCCATTCTCGTTTAGGAGATTTAGTGATTTTATGATAAACAATATGAAAATATTTGGGCGGCCATCAAAATAATCATGAAACATTGGGTCCACATCCTGTTTTTTCATTACAAAATACGGGGGATTTCCCAGGATTAGGTCATAACCCCCTGAATTTTGTCGTTTTAGGAAATCTTCATTGTATAGCATTGTCTTTTCCGTCGCCAAATATTGGATCGACTGATATATTGTTTCGTTAAATTCTATTCCGGTTATATCTAAATTTGGATATTGTGAGCATAATGCTGTGATATATTCACACGATCCACAAGAAGGTTCCAAAACACGTCTCACGTTTTTCATATAGGGTTTTAAAATCTCTAGGTTTCGTAAAATCGTGGCGGGGGGTGTGAAATAGATACCATTGTTTTGTTTTTCGATTTTGTCTATTTGTTTGGTCAATGATACAGATAAATCTGAATAGGGTGTGCTCATATGTAGTATTTTATACTGTATTATAATTCTATCTCTATAAATCAATTTTTATTAACAATAAACGTATGGAATATTGTTAATATGCTTTAGGTTTCTATTATTTCTTATTCTTCGTCTTCTTCTTTTTTGAAAAATCGATTAATTCGTTTAATAAAATACTTTCGTCAAAACTAGGTTTTATTTTTTCTTTTTGATTGACTATATTCTTTAAAATAACCATCTCTTGTTTCGCTTTAATTTTTAGTGCGGTTTGTTCGTTTTTGATGGATTCTTCATTATTCATTTTATTATATATTTCTAGTTTCAACCGTTCAAAATCCTTATCATCTATAGAAATCGAATCTTTTGAATGACTCATTTAATATAGGACGATAAAAAAGTTATACGGTAGGAAAACTGGCCTGCATTAGCATACCACATTGTCCGGCGCCATTGTTATACTGAATACCGCGACCGAGTTTAATATATCCACCGTCACCCCAAGTATCACTCCATGAGTTTTTGACGATATAATAGTCACCACCACTTTCACTTCCATATCCTACCGCCAATACACCGTGGTCAAGACTAGTTCCACAATCTCCAGTAAATACACCTGAACTATAGAGTTGGAAATCTTTCTGGTCTGCCTGGATCGCAATTGATACAGGTTGCTGACTTAAAGCCGCCATCATATCATCATCGGAATTTGGCTTCACATCAGTGTATGTCTGGACGTCACTTTGGGAAACGACAGAACAACTGGTATCACAAGTGCCTGCCTGCATAGTTGTTCCGGATGTATATGGGTAATCAGACTCAAGACAGAGTCCATCGTTTTTCTCAATCCACTGGAAAGCATTGTCCATAAGACCACCGTTACATCCATGGTCACGTCCTCCGTTTCTCAATGAGTCGCAAGACACCAATTGCTGCTCGGAAAATGATAGTAGCTCACCATAAGTGATAAAATAGGCACCCTCTAAAGCACCCGTAGTAGAAAAACTCCAACACGAACCACACTGTCCCTGGTCCTTAACTGGGGTCACCGCACCCTTCTCTACCCAATTTACGGAATCAGGCACAGAATAGTCAACAATTCTAGCAAAAATATTATCTGTATTCATATGTTCAACAAAGTGGTTGTTTTTATTTAAAAAACCGCTAAATTCAACACTGTTCATTCCTGAAAAATGATTATGTCCTAAAGTATACGTCAAATTATGGCCATTCACCTCCTGAATATACTTGTCGTTTGAAAACCAGTTTTGGAACAAATGCTCACGATGAGAATCGTCATTTACGTGGATAGAAAATTTATGCAACCATTCATCGAAATGGTTGTGTGCGTTTGAGAAAGTAGTGAGAAGTGCGAAGAGACAGATATAAAGCATTATAATATATGTTACCGCTATATTATTAAGTCGTTTTGAATTTATTATTTATTAATCCATAAAAAATAATGTATAGGTGTAAAAATATAAAGATTTGTTTATATTTTTATAAAAAAGCTTCGAACATGGAGCCCAATAATATGTATCAATTTATATTTATACCCCTGCTCGTGACTATGTTAACACAGGTTTTATCTAAAGTGGATGGATTTAATATATCACAATTTTTATCGTGGTTTTCTGCTATTCAATGGAATAATCTATTCAATATGAAATATACCATTTGTCTAAAGGGTGAACGTATTCGTAGTGTATGTCTTTTTTCAGGAGAGGCCACTGTAGTGGAATGTTTTACAAATACTTTTTCTGCTATATGGGAGCATATTTTAAACAACAATAACGATGATCATATATTGGAATTGACTGAACTGAACCGGACGTCTAGTTCTCTTATAAATAATGAGAATAATACGTTTTTTTATGTATCTCAACCGCACGCTTTTCTTGTAGATAAAAAACTCGGTATATACGGACATACCAATGTTTCGAAAGAGACGCTTGAGAAAAAGGGGAATTCTGGTCCGTGTGAATCGTATACAATTACAATCGAACTATTTTCGTATACGACAAAAGTAGATACGATTAAAGGGTTTTTAAATGATATTACCACCAAATATACCGAAAATATAAAGACAGTTCGGGAGAAAAATCGATATATTTATACGATAAAACAAGTGGATCACGAAGATTATTATCAGGAATGTTGGAATGAATCTATTTTCACAACCACACGTTCATTTGATAATCTGTTTTTTGATAATAAGACACGACTTCTAAATCAGATAGATTTTTTTCTACACAATAAGGAATGGTATTATAAAAAAGGAATTCCATATACGTTGGGAATAGGTTTATCGGGAGAACCGGGAACTGGAAAAACGTCTATTATAAAGGCAATTGCGAAATATACCGACAGACATATTGTGAATTTATCGATGAAATTGTTTAAAACCCGGGGACAATTGTATAAATTTTTCTTTGAAAATACATATAATCGAAAAAATATAGATGATTCTATAACATTTGATAAGAAAATCATCGTTATTGAGGATATTGATTGTTTGGGTGATATTGTTTTACAAAGAAAGGATGTAGATGAAAAAAAAGATAATACAGTGAAATTAATAGAATCGATGATGGAGCAGAAAGATTCAGATAAAACTGAAGGAAATTGTGAAGATAAACAAAAAATGGTGTTCAAAATAGCAAATACTGACCCAATTACACTAGATGATATTTTAAACATATGGGACGGTATTCAAGAACATTCGGGAAGAATCATGATAATTACAAGTAATCATTATGATAAATTGGATCCGGCTTTAACACGTCCAGGTAGGATCGACCTTCGGATGGAAATGTCGAAATTATCGAGAAAATCCATTGTGGATATATACCGACATCTTTATGAGAAAAATATCCCACGAAATGTCCAAGATAGAATATCGACAAATACGTTTACACCTGCTGAAATAATGAATATATATTTAAAAAATCAAAAATGTCCAAGACAATTTACAAAAGAAATTTGTATTGATAATGACGACTAAATATAGTCGCATTTCTGTATTTTCCATACACCATCTAAATTTAATATTTGAAAAGGTTTTCCACACCCATATATTAAATCATTCTTTATTAATAGTACGCATTTATCTCTCGATAAGTGAGGGTCGATCTGTTTATGTGTCTCTTTACATACACCATGTCTGAAAATACCACAATTTAATTTCTCTATAATAATAAAATCTTCGCAGTGAGGACAAATATCAACGTGTACCATTGATTTATACATCCTATTTATATTTTATATCCAGAGAGTGTCCAAGAATAAGAGAATAAATCGATTATTTCATAAATATATAAACAAATAAATACAAAGTATAATATAATGAACTGGTTAATAAAAATAAATGGATTATATGATATATTATGCGCATTAACAATGTTAGATTTCTTGGACATTCCTATGTTAAACGGATTACATGAGTCATTGTTTAATAGTCAACAAAATGAAGTGACCAAACGCATGTTCGCATATTGGATATTTACATATGGTGTCATGCGTTTACAAGACGATATACAACTCTTACGATTTTCTTATATAATAGAAGCCTTTTTCTTATTACACGAATATAATAAGGGGTCTATGATACGATATAGAGTATATTTTTGTATATATTCTTGCGGACTTATAACGTTTTTAATACCGACGTTGTGATGGTTATAACCTATTTATATTTTATATCCAGAGAGTGTCCAAGAATAGGAGAATAAATCGTAAAATACCATAAAAAATGGATATAAATGATATGTGTTATAGATATAAAATGGATGCACTCATAGAAAATGAACGAAATAACCCGGAATTACAAAATACATTAGACTTGGACACTATATTGGAATCCGCCGGAAATGTAGACCATCAATACATAGGTGAACACTCATTGTCTTCTATTACACAAGAGGTTTTTGATATATTGAGTGAGCAAGATATATCAAAAGAACTTATACATAAATACAGTACGAGTCTTATAAATTACAGATTAGTGGAAAAGGTCTATCATGTTCATAAAGGGAAACATATACGATGGTTAAGAAACGATAAGTTGACGAATGGAGGAATAGTCGTTGATGTGAAATTTCTAGAAAATGGAACCCAAATTCTATGCAAGAACAGGCAACGGTTTATTCAATATAAATTTGATGACTGTATAACCTTCCAAAAATTAACAATGGATGAACTACTCATCCTACAATTAAAGGATTAATAATCACCCACCTATTTACAATAATTTTTTTTCGTTTTATTTAAAATTATTCTTTGTTTTTTTCTCCTAGTTATAATCGTCTTTGTAGTAATGTAGAAGAAAAGTCGACAATGGTATAACATCTTCTTGGACACTTCGATGTCTATTTCCATTTCTTCCCGTTGTTTCGAAAAGGTATCAAAGTTATAATTGTTCATTGTATACCACGTTT
>Ga0209632_10003305_pt1 | contig 14927 bp, 11 predicted proteins | sample COG_10_FD_184754 | JGI IMG/M metagenome (GOLD analysis project Ga0209632, IMG submission 184754) | Pelagic Microbial community sample from North Sea - COGITO 998_met_10 (SPAdes) (version 2) | ecosystem: Environmental > Aquatic > Marine > Neritic zone/Coastal water | place: Helgoland, sampling... | reverse complement strand
TATATATATATATATATATAAAAATAAATAATAAAATGAGTAAGAAAATAAGTAATAAAATAAGTAATAAAATGAGTAATAATAAAAAAAGTAATGTAGTTAATATAATTGTAATAATCTATAGTATAATACTTATTTATTTAATAATATCCAATATAGGAATTAATATGAAGCAATTTCACAATTATGAGGGTTTTAAAAATAATAAAAACGTTTTTATAGTGACTTCTATGTTAGGTAGAAATTTTGCGAATAGAATTAAAAATGAGATGGTAATATTAAATCCGAATATTAATATATCAGTAAAAAACGTTAAAGAATTAGTTAAATGGTGTAAAGGCGAACCGCAAAATCCAGATTTAGTTTTAGTACGTTCTGCAACACCATTACATACAGAATGGATAAAATGTTTAGAAAAGATGGAAAATAAAGGCATACCTGTTATAAATCCAACTAAAATATTACAATTAACATCTAATAAATTAAAATCTAGTTTACATCTGATGAATAAGAATATACCACATCCATATTCAGCAGAAGGAAAACAAAATGATGAAGCTACATTAAAGACAATTAAACAATTATTTTTAAAATATGATACATTAATATTGAAACCATTTACATCTAGTTCTCAAGGAGCATATGTCCAAAAAATTAATAAAAATATGTCTGATAAAGAAATTAAATCAAAAATAAAGGTAATACCAACTAGTCCATTTGTAATACAAGAATATATAGATTACGTTGCTTTATATAGAGTAATTGTTATTAATAATAAAGCATTACCATTATCTTATAAAGATGTTCCAACAAAAAATAAATGGAAAGTATCGGTGTGTTTAAATCCTAATATGACTTTTGTTAGTAATCCTCCTAAAGAATTACTTGAAACTGGAGAATTAGTACAACGCGCTATTTTCAATGGAGGAGTCCATTTTATAGATTTATTCGAAACAAAAAATAACAAGAATAAATATGTTGTTTCAGAAATTAATACATCATGTAGTTTATTATTACATGAAAAAATGGCAAAAGCAGCTAACCATACTCATCATAATATTGCTCACCATATAGGAAAATATTATTTATCGTTACTTTAATTTTTTCAAGAATCATTTTATTTTTTCAAGAATCATTTTATTTTTTCAAGAATCATTTCATTGGTTTCAAGAATCATTTTATTTTTTCAAGAATCATTTCATTGGTTTCAAGAATCATTTTATTTGTTTTCATTGGTTTCAAGAATCATTTTATTTGTTTTCATTGGTTTCAAGAATCATTTTATTATATTTTTATTTTTTTTTTAAAAGTTTAATTTAAAAAATTATTATCTTTTATAAGATTAAATATAATAATTTATAATAATTAAATTGTTGTTTTTATATAAAGGTTAAATAAGTTAAAATAAGTTTAATTAAGTTAAAATATGTCGTTTTTCTCAATTGATAATATAAACCCTGCTACAGATCTTTCAATTACTACTTCAGCAAGTAATAGTGGTATTACTATAGACCCTCATGGTTCTGGAATTTTAGCATTAGGTAGTGCGGATAATTCTGATGTTAATATAAACGCATTAGCAATTACAGCAACATCATCAGATTCTTTAACTCTTACAGATGGAGTAGCGTCTTTTACATTAGATGGAACAGGTGCGACTTCTATATCCGATGCAACAACTTTAGGGTTGGGGTGTTCCGGTGCTTTTACAATTAATTCAACTGCAGGAACTATTGGTATTGGTAATGATGTAGTAGCACAAGCACTTAATATAGGTACAGGAGGTGTGAGAACTATTACTGTAGGTAATACAGCAGCAACAGCAGTTAATATAGACGCATTAGCAATTACAGCAACATCAGTAGATGCTTTAACTCTTACAGATGGATCAGCATCTTTTACATTATCTGGAACAGGTGCGACTTCTATATTCGGGGCAACAACTTTAGATTTGGATTGTTCCGGTGCTTTTACAATTAATTCAACTGCAGGAGATATTAGTATTGGTAATAATACCGCAACACAATCAATTAATATTGGTAATGGAGCTGGTCTTAAAACTATTACTATAGGTAGTTCGAATACAACATCTTCTATGACTTTAATAACAGGTTCTGGTGGATTTACTCTTACAGGAGATGCAACAGTAACAGGTGCCTTAACAGTTTCAACTATAAGCACACATGTCGCAGACACAGGAGCGTTTTTAATAGCTGATAGTGGTGTTATTAAATCTAAAACCCCGGCACAAGTTGCTTCTTATATTGGTGCTGTAACAGTTACTGATACAAATATATTTTCCGCAAAACAATCTATAGATTTAGTCGCTACTACTATAACACCTTCTATAGATGGTTCTCATTTTCATATTGAAGGGACAGAAATTATGACAGATAATGCTACAGCTGCTAGTGGTACTGCAACCATTTATAATCAAGTTTCTGTTGAAGCAGTTGAATTAGCAGCTGATGCTACTGGTGTTACAACAACAGCGGCTTCGACACTCTATATTACTGACGCACCTTCAGCAGGAACAAATCAAACTATTACAAATGCCTATGCATTATATATTGCCGCTGGAGCAGCAAGATTTGATGGATTTTTAATAAATACACATGATCGTATTACAGTTGGCGATGGTACAACTGGTGAAATTGTCTCTACATCAACAGGTGGAACCGTGCATTACCCAACTTCATCAACAGTATTTTTACAGGGTGTTGCGCTATCATCAGATTCAACTTATCATTGGGATTTAGGATTATTCACGGCAAATGGTGATGGTTCTATGTTAAACTTATTTTTTGATAAAACTCTTGATTCTGGTATTACAGCTTTACAAGTCAACTTTCTAGGTGCTGCTTCCGCAAAGAAATTATATTCTGGTAATGGTTTAAATTCTTCTTTAACATTCACAACAACTGGTCAATCAGCATCATTAATTTATATAGATGGTTTTTGGCGTATCTTAAATACAGGTGCTACAGTGAATGTTTAATTTTATTTTACTATTTTAATTTTTTTTGTTTTATTTATTTATTTTATTAATCAATTTAAACTTTTTTATTCATATTCATATATAGACATACATATATAGGCATACATATATAGGCATACATATATAGGCATACATATATAGGCATACATATATAGGCATACATATATAGGCATACATATATAGGCATACATATATAGGCATACATATATAGGCATACATATATAGGCATACATATATAGGCATACATATATAGGCATACATATAATTTTATTTATTATACATCGCATTCAATTTAAGTATGGATTCTAGTTCCTTTTTTAATGATTTAGAAAATCTAAATGCTGTTGACATTGAACCTCCTTTTTTTCACGGTCAAGAAGATTGCGAACCTAAAATTACAGAGGTAATTGAAGACTTGGAACTAGAAATTGTAGAAAACTTAAACACTACAGAAATTGAACAATTGACTGATTTATTAGATAGTGCTATTGATAATGAATTGAATAGTCAAACAGATGCTATTCCTGAATTAGAAGAATTATTTAATAAATCAGATAATGCGAACGACAATGCGAACGATAATAATAATAATAAAAAAGAAGTAATATTTAAAACTCCAATACAGACAATAGTAGGAGGAGATAATAAAGAGAATATTTATAATGATATTTTTAATGCTGAAACCAACGAAGATAACAAAGAAGAACAATCCACCCTAGAAGAAACCAAAGAACCAGACACCAAAGAAGAAGAAATCACTAAACCTCAAGAAAAATCATTAGAGGAACAATATACAGAATATATTGGAGAACATGGCAAACCTAATATTTTATTTGCTACAATTTCAGATACTGGTTCTGTATCAGTAGGTTATAATCAAAGTGTTATACAACTTTGTATTAATTTTACTAAATTAAATATTGATTATGATTTTATTACTATTCAAAATGAACATATTTTATCTAGAGCAAAGAATTGTATTATAGCAAAAGTGCTATCTGAACAAAAATATACACATCTTATGTTTATTGATACAAATCTTACATTTTCTTGGAATAATATTCTTGAATTATTAATGAAAAATAAAGAGATTTCTGGTGGAGTTATTCCTAAGCGTACAATTAATTGGGATAAAGTAAAACAAAATGTTATTAAAAATAATGATATTGAAAACGCACATTTATATGCTAAAAGTATGAATTATGATTTCGATCCTGTTATTTATAAAAAGGAATCTGAATCTGGGGAAGAATTACAACAAATTAATAATGATAATGGATTAATTGAAGTAAATACTTTAGATAGTCATTTTATGTTACTTAAAAGAAGTGCGTTAGAACTAATGGTTGATAAATTAGGTATTATGTTGAAATTTAATAATACTTATCAAGAGTATAATCAAGAAGAAATTAAAGAGCATTTTTATGCGTTTTTTGAAAAAGAAAGAACAGATCAAGAATATATTGAAGAAGACGCAAATTTCAGCAAAAGATGGAAGAAATGTAAAGGACAACTATGGGTTTATTTAATGGCTAATATTAATAGTTCATTTTATTCATCTAATGTCGGTTCTCTTTATCTTAGTATTACATCCTAAATATAAGAAGTATAATTTTAATTTTAATTTTAATTAAATAGATTTATTATGACTACTTAAATAATCATAAGATTCGCGTAGGATTGTAATTGATGTATGGAGGATTTTTTTAAATTTTTTGTTTTTTGATGATATATTTAAATTTTGATTGTGATTAGCAAAATCTTCATTAATTTGTGTTTGATTACTAAGGTGTGTATTTTTATTTGCATTTTTATTTATATTAAGTTCCATATTAAATGATAATGGGTTTGATAAATCTTTTTTATTAACAACATCATATTCTTTTTCTAATTCTAATGATGTTTTAGTTATATATGATTTATATGATTTAGATGATGATTTAGATTGCGTGTTAATGGCTATTGGTTTTGTTAGTGGAAATGATCGCGAGTTATCAGCGGTATTTATTGCTGTTTGGATTTCATTTTTTAATTCATTTGATTTTGAAATTGGAGGTTCATTAGTAGAAGGTGGTTTAATCGCGTCTGTTTCATCAAAACTAGATTTCATACTATAAAAGGAATCTCCACTTTCTATTGACTCTGAAAATAATATATTAAAATCTAAGTCATTATTAAAAGGTTTATCTATAATTGATAATTCGGACTGTAAATTAGTAGTAAATGATTTAGAATTATATGATTGTTTTTGCGTATCTAGTTCAGTTGATATAAATTTATTATTAGGAATAGTCATATTACATTTTATTTTTTGAATATTTGGTAAGCTATCATTCATTGAAATACTTAATAATTTATTTTCATTTTCTAAAATTTTATCTGTTAACCATTTATTCTTAAAAAAATCACACCAATCAATTCTATCAAGTGGATCTTTAATTAAAAGTGTAGATAATAAATCATGTAAATTGCTAGAAATCGTATTTTTATAATGTTGTGATAAAGTTATTTCATCTTTTTCTATTAATTTCATTAATTGATAAAAGTTTTTAACGTGATATGGAGGTTTTCCAGTTATCATTTCATAAATAATAATACCGACAGACCATAAATCAGACTTACTATTATATTTTCTATAATGAAGTATTTCGGGAGCCATATACAATGGACTACCACAATAAGTATTTTTAAGATCATCCATTTCTTCAAATTCTTTAGCAAATCCAAAATCTCCTATTTTTAAATCACCACAGTCTGACATAAGAAGATTTTGCGGTTTTAAATCACGATGAATAATATTTAAATCATTCAAATATTTTAATCCATTAGCTAAATCATTAATGTATTTTTGAATAAAAATCTCTTTAATTGGTCGTTTATTTTGGAATTTTGAAAAATCACCACTCTTACAATATTCAAGAACTAGATAAACATAATGTAAATTTGTATCATAAATAACATCATAGAGATTAATTATATTACGATGTTTTATTTTTTTATGAAGTTCAATCTCTCGTTTAATATTTTTTTTCAATTTATAAACATTATCAACATCTAGTTTTTTAATCGCAACTGTGGTATTACTTAGTTTATCTTTTCCCATATAAATAGTAGAAAAACTTCCTTTCCCTATTTTAATATTATGCACTATAAAATTTCCCAAGTCTATTTCATTTTGTTTAGTGAGTTCCATTATTAATCATTATGTTATAATAATATGTGATATTTATATTTAATATTTAACACTTATTATATACTTTTACTATAATTTTATTTTAATTTTTAATTTTATTTTAATTTTATTTTAATTTTATTTATTATCTAGTTATTTTTTTATCTATTTATATATTAAATAATTATTTATATAATTACAAAAAATAGTAAATATTTAAATAATGGGATTCAAGGTATTTTCATCAGATCAAACATTTCGTAACTCATTTAAAAAAGCAAAAGAATCAGAAAAGGATTTATTACGATATTATAAAAAATATTTTAAAAAACATACTAAAAGATTAGGAGGGTTGTATAAAAATCATGTTCTTAATCTTAAAATTGTAGATAGTTCTATGGGTTCATTAAATAGTATGGAAAAACTGTTTAAAGAAAATATACCAAACTCTATGAAACAAAAAATTGTTAATGACACACAAATAACTGACTATTTAAATAAAACAAATTTAAAATTAAAAGAATATACTATTAATTCTAGCACTTCTAAAATGGATTTTTGTCAAGAACATATTAAAAAACAACTAAATATAATATTAGAGGATTTTTTCCCTAAAAAATATTCTGAAAAAATAAAATATATTGAAATCGTTATTAAAGAACAAGATTCAGTATATGATGATGCTATGGTTGATACATCAACAGTAACATCAGGACGCCGTACGCTTTTTGGTTTTAAAACAGGTTTTAAAACAGCAGGAGCTAATTTTTTAAATAGAAATAATTTAGAAGCAATAGCAATATTTAAATTTAATGATAATAGAACATTCCAAGCACCATTACCTCATGTAGGATTTAAAATAGATAAAGAAAGAACATACCCAATCATTAAGAAACTATTAGATAATAGTTTAAATCAACCTGAAAGAATTGAATTACGCACCTTTTTAAAAACACAAGATAAAAAAATAAAGAAAATAATATTTGAAGAACAAAAACAAATTTTAGAAGAACAAGTTAAAGAAATAGATGAAGAAAAGGATAACACAAAAATATTGATGAATATTGTTAAAAGAATACATAAAACTCAAACAGATAAGTCATATATGGATGATATAGTTGTTGGAACAGGTTCTAGAGGGAATTCTGGATTTGGCATTGGATTTAATGGAGCCAGATCTCAAATGGGTGATGACGCAACAAACACACTAGAAAGAAGAATAGAACGACAATTAGATAATCCAATTGTAGAACTTGAAGCAGAAAAAATTCAAGATGATGTTGAGGATTTATATGGTGCTCCGTCCGCACCAGAAGATGTTGATTTAATGGAAATATTAGCGGATAGTTCTCCCATTAAAGGTGGTGGTAAACAAACTAAAAAACAAACTAAAAAACTAACTAAAAAACAAACTAAAAAACAAACTAAAAAACAAACTAAAAAACAAACTAAAAAACAAACTAAAAAACGCAAACGCATATATAGTAAAAAACCTCAAAAAAGAAAAGGAATTAAAAACAAATACTCTAAAAGAAAATAAAAAATTTAAAATAAAAAATTTAAAAAAGAATAATTATAATTATATTCCTATAATATAATATATATATATTAAAAAAATAATAAAGTTAATTTACTAAAAATGAATCAAGAAGTAAGTAATATATTATTTGATCATATTAAAAATAATAAATATGTAGAATTTATTACATTTTTAAGTAAAAATGATATTAAAAATACAAATAGCGTCATAAAACTAGATGATATAAAAAACGAAGATGGTATTAATATTGTAGACTATGCAGCTCTTAATAATAATATACCTATTTTAAATGAATTAGTAAAAATGGGATTAGATATAAATAAACCTAATGGTAATGGAGAAACTATTGCATTTATAGCCACTAAAAATAATAATAAAAAAATGCTACAATTTTTAAAAATAAATAATGTATCTTTAGTTAAAGTTAATAAGGATGGTAATAACTTAATACATTATAATTTATTAAATACTCCTAATGATGATATTATTATTTATTTACTGGAAGAAAATATTGATTTAAATCAAAAAAATAATGCTGGTTTTACACCTCTCGCTATAATCCAAAATTTATTAAAATTAGAAAAAAATAAATATAATAAAACATTATTATCTATAGAAACTAGAATACGATATAAAATATATAATAATAAATATCAAGATAAATGCTTTAACAAAGACCTTTATAATATAGTAAATGAAGACTATTCATTTATTAAAAGCAACGATATAGATATATATAAAGATCAAAATAATAAACATAAAAGTGATGTTCTAGTATCTAACTGTGATATAATTGAAGAAGAAGAAGAAATAAAAGGAGAAGACGAACATGTTATTGCACTTACAGAACAAGAAGACGAAAATGTTATTGCACTTACAGAACAAGAAGAACTACTTGAGGAAGAAGAACAAACCTTAAATAAATCCAATTTTAAAAATATAGAAGGATTTACAACCCCTACTAACAATGATAATAATAATCTAATCTTAATCATAATATTAATTATTATGTTAATTCTTATAATTATAAAATATTTATATGTTAATAAATATAACAAATCTAGTTGAATTTAATGCATAAATATATAACTATATAACTATGTATATAGTATTATATAGTTGTATTATGTATACAACATTAATGGTTGTAAATCATTACCCCTAGCAGCATATTCGGGGTTTTTAATAAATTCGGAAAATCCGTTTTTAATATCCTCTTTATTAATCTTTTTTTTGGTTTTTAATAAATCGTGTTCAATTGGTATTTTTAATAATCGCTTAGAATGTGCTTTCTTACAATATCCAAATAATGTTAGCATATCTCCTCCATTAAATTTAAAATATTTTTTATTAGTTTCAAAAAACATACTTGATATTTCGTTTTTATCGAAAATATACCATTTATTATCTTCTACTATTTTAAAAAAAATATTCTTTAATTCTGTTCCATTATATTCATTCAATTCAAAACGATGTGTGAAACGCCTTGATAATCCTTCATTTTGACTAAAAAAATTGCGTTGCAAAGCATCTTTATAACCAGCAACTATACAAATTAAATCATGTGGATGTTCTGACAAATATGATGTTAGCATATCAATTGCTTCTTTAGAATAACTATCTTTACCACTTGCATCTCCTAATGAATATGCTTCATCTATAAATAACACACCTCCTAATGCTTCTTCAATTTTTTTGCGTGTTTTATCTGCTGTATGTCCTAGATATTTACCAACAAAATCATCTCTTTTAACACTTACAATTTTATCATTTTTAAGAAATCCCAAACCTTTATATATTTTAGCTATTATTTTACTAATATGTGTTTTTCCAACACCAGGAGGACCTTCGATTACAGTATGAAGCATATCATTATTTTTATCATCCAATTCTTGTAAATAAAATACGATTTGATTAAATATAGTTTCTTTAATAGTAGTTAATCCTATCATTTGTTGCAATTCTTCTAGCGGTTCTACTAAATTATTAAGCGTTTTAATATTTAAATTATAACGTCGTTTTTTCTTCTTTCTTTCTTTATAACTTTTTCCTAATTCAATTAAATCATCAATATTATTAATACTATCGCCTATCCATTCATAATCATATTTTTTTTCTAATTCAATTTGTTTTAAATTAATTAGTTCTAAATCATCACCTATATCATCTATTTTACGCTTTTGTTGTTTATTTGTTTTATTAGTATTTGACTTGTCATTTTTAATACTTATATCACTCTTTATTGGATTATCATAAATTATAATGCCTGCCGGATGATTATTTAATGAACCTCCAAACAGATAATTATAAAGGTCCTTATCTATACCATTTAAAATATTATGAATATCTGTTTTGTCTTTATCTTCATCTTCGTCTTTATCTTCGTCTTTATCTTCGTCTTTATCTTCGTCTTTATCTTCGTCTTTATCTTCGTCTTTATCTTTATCTTCGTATTTTTTATTTTTTGTTAATTTTATAGATATTTTGATAGGAGCATTTTCATTATCATTAAATTCATTGGTTTGCTTTGAAAAAAAACTACTATTATCATTCGGTGGTGGTGATGAAGGAAGTGGAGGAAATACAAATTCTTTTATTTCCTTTTTAATATTATCATATTTATATTTTTGATTTAACTTTAATTTACCGTCTTTACTGTCTTTACATAATAATCCAAAAAAATTATTAGAATCTATAATACTAATATATTCTTTTTTATCTACAATTGTTAATTTATCAAAACAAATATCACATACTATAATTTTATTTAATTTATATTTACTTATAATATCAGGTTTAATTAATAGTGATGAGAATGCTTTTTTTTTATCAATAAGAGATAAAGTAAAGCAATTAGGGTCAGTTAAATCAGTATTGCAACTTTTACACCTATAAAATAAAGACATTATACCAATAAAATATAACTATTAAATATACCTATTAAATCTACACTATAAAATTATATAGTTTCTTTATTTTATATTGTTATTTTAAAAATTAGTTTAAAAAAAATAGTTTAAAATATTAAATAATATTATTTTTTAAGTTATAAACAACTCTCCATTTGGAATTAATGATTTATTTAATGCATCATTGTCTATATCAAAATATTTACAATTTAATCTAGCCAATTTTTTTGTAGATTTTATTTTATTATTATTATTATCCTTATCATTTTTCATATCATTTAAATTAAATGCGATATCATTTGATTTATATGTAGAACCCAATACAAATTCATGAGGTTCCTTCTCTTTTATCTTTTTAATACACGTTTTTAAATCAGAAACCATATTGGTATTAGATAATTTATTTTTTATACTTATTGGTTCTTCTATAAACTTATCTGTTCTATTTTTTGTTAACACTGAAAAATTAGACCTACTTACTTTAACTTGATTTTTATAATGATCACAACTTTTATTATATAATTTAAATAATAAAAAAATAATACTTAATGCTATAATAAAAAAATACAATTGGACATTCATTTTATTCGTGTTATTCATATTATTCATATTATTCATATTATTCACGTTATTCTTTTTATTTATAAATACTATATAAATATTATATATATTATTTATAGATTTTATAGATTTTTTTATTTAATTTTTTATTTAATTTTTAGTGTTCTAAGAATGTAATTATAGTTTCTATCTTTTTATATACTGTTGCAATAGTTTCCATTTTAACTAGTGGGATTTCATTACATTCATTCATACTTACTTCTATTTCAAAAACATAATATTTTTTATATAATTTTAAATTTAAATGAATATCGTGTTTCAATTTCCATTTTAATAAATTATAAGTATCTTTATAATTATAATTTAACATACCACCAAACATATTTCTATTTAACAGTATTTTATTTATCGATTTAATACACATACTTAATTTTTTATCATCAGTTTCAATATCATTACATATCAAATCATACATTTTATAATCAACTAAACTTGTTTTAAAATAATTAATATTTTTATAATCTACATATTCACCATTTTTAAAACTTATATTTTCTAATTCATAAATTGTATCTTCTAAATAAATATGTGTTATTGTTGCATTTATAATATCTGTTATATAATCTTGTAAAATACTATTTATGATAGGTAATACATCGTGTTTTTTATTATTACTTAATTTAATATCAAATAAAAAATCTGTTTTTTTATGTCCAAAATTAATAATTATTTTATTTGCTGATTTTGTAGATGTCGTATTTTTAATAAATTCTTCTATTTGTTTTTCATTTGATAAAATTATACTACTGTCATTTTCTTTTTTGAGTTCTATGGTTCGGTCTATTTGGTTTTCTATTTCTAAAAGTAATGCCATAATATTTTATATTTTAGGGTATTTATAGTTAAAATCAATTTTATATTACTAACAATCAATTAAATATAAATATAAATATGCAGAAGTTCTTAACATTAAAAATTGATTTTTAATTATAAACTTATTTAAAACAATCTATTAAAAGGATTTATATATAGTTGAATTATAAGCAATAAATTCATAAAATAACGATGTCAATTACGAATAGCTATATTAAATTAGGTGTTAGTAATAATAAATCCATTAAAATTAAATATGAAAATCATTCTACTACTTATAAAAAAGCACAACTTACAATTGCTAAAAAATCATATGAATTAAGTGAATTTATTTTAAAAAAAATTATTAATAAAGAATTTTCTAAAACAGAGACTTATATTTTTAGTTTAAAAATAGATACAATATATATTTACAGCAGTTGTATGTTTGATACTAAAAATGTTAACAGTTTTAATGATTTATTAAATGTTATTTATAAACTTAATACTGATATTACACTACTTATTTTTTGCGTGGATGATAATGATAATAAATATACTATTTTAAATATTACTGATAAAGAATTTAAAAAAATATTAACACGTGCAACTAAAATAAAAGAACCATCTCTAAAAAAGAACAATAAATCAGATAATAAAATACAAACACATTTAACACAACATAAAAATAATACTAGTAAAGATAATAGTAAAAAAGACACTTGTGTAAATAATGAAATTAATAATAAAGATGATAATAAAACTAAAGGGATTTGTAAGGAAGAAGATGTAAATGATACTGATGCAGACATTGATGATGATGATGATGATGATGATGATGATGATGAAGATGTTGATGAAGATATTGATGAAGATGTTGATGAAGATGTTGATGAAGATGTTGATGAAGATGTTGATGAAGATCTTGATGAAGATGATGATGATGATGATGATAAAGATGATGAAACTACTAAAAATTATTGTAAAAAAATAGATACTAATGATGATGATGAGGATGAAGAAGAACAAATAGTATTAATTGAACCTGTTAAAGAAAAAAAGAAAAGAGGGCGAAAAAAGAAAATTACTACAAACGATGATGATAATACTAAAATTACAAAACCTATATCATTAATTGATTTTAATTATGTTTTAATTAATAAAGATGATGAAATACAAGAAGTTAATACTTTAATAGAGAGTAGACAAAAGAATATAACTATTTTTAATACTTTACTAGAAGATATGCTTCTTAGTCGTAAAATAGAATCTAGTATTTATAATTTTACTGTGTTTAAAGCATCTAATACGAATATCGTATCGTCGTGGGATAACCCTGATTTTTATAGTATTTATATAAATAAAAGTATGAGCATGTATTTAAATTTAGATATTAATTCATATGTTGGAAATAAAAACTTTATTAATACTATTAAAGCAGACGATTTTGATATTAAAACTATAGCATTCCTAAAACCACCTAGAGTATTTCCAGAAATTTGGAAACCTATTCTTGATGAAAATGAACGAAAGGAGGAAATCCTTAAAAAATGTGAGAGTGAATCATCTACTAATAAATTTGAATGCCCTAATAGAAAATGTCGCGCACGCAAATCTATATTTACAGAAGTTCAAACACGCTCTGCAGATGAACCTATGACAATTTTCATTACTTGTTTAGTATGTGGAAAACGATGGAATAGATAGAATCATTTAAATTAAATTGAATTAAATTCAATTAAAAATTTATTTATAAAATATAAAAAAAAATAATATATATATATATATATATATATAGTATATAGTATAATTATAAATAAAATAAAATGCAAATCTTTATAAAAACGCTTACTGGTAAAACCATTACTCTTGAGGTTGAACCATCTGATTCAATAGAAAATGTTAAGGCTAAAATTCAAGATAAAGAAGGTATTCCCCCAGACCAGCAGCGCCTCATATTTGCTGGTAAACAACTTGAAGATGGTAGAACTCTTTCCGATTATAATATTCAAAAGGAAAGCACTCTCCATTTAGTTCTCAGATTACGTTAATATTATTGTTATAAAACTAATACTTTAAAAAAATATACTTTACAAATATAATAATTTTAATTTTTTGTTTTAATTTTTTGTTTTAATTTTTTTATAAGTTAGTTAGTATAGTTTTTGTAGGGATATTTAATTTATTCGCCCTATCATGATATCTTCCCACCCCCTCAAATCGATGGTGTCTTCAGAAACTACATTTTTAAATATTGATTGTGTGGAGGAATCGTTAACTAATTTTGCGAAGAACAACCTTATCACATTACTACTTGCTCTATTTTGAATAAACACCTTCGATTTTATAGTTCTTGTCGGTTGTTTTTTGTTTACTTTAACTGTTTTTGTTTTTATAAAGTTTATTATTTCATCATTAATAATTATGCTAGACCTATAATGACTTTGCGCTTGTGTAGCAACAAAGTTATTTATAAAATAACGAAGTGTTTCAATATGTATCGCCTTCTTATTATTAACATTGTGGTCTCTTTCTTCAGAACTTCTGGTGGGAACTTGGATAAAAGGAATATATAAATGTTCATCATGAATCCTACACTTTTCACTAAATGTTATATTATATTCGAATCCCCTATTTTCACTCGACCGATCATGAAAATCTTTAAACTCAAAACCAGTTACTTGTAAAAATTCTTCACACTCCGGTTTACTACATAAGTTTATTCTACCCCCCTTCATTACTCTTTTAGATCGTTTCTTTTTTCGTGTTTTTTTTAATGGTTTATTTAACTTTTTTCTTTTATTACTAACACGACGTTTTGTTCTCTTTTGCGAACTAGATTTAGAACGCTGTTTAGATTTAGAACGATGTTTATTTTGCGACCCAGTTTTCCTA
>Ga0209632_10003304_pt1 | contig 14931 bp, 13 predicted proteins | sample COG_10_FD_184754 | JGI IMG/M metagenome (GOLD analysis project Ga0209632, IMG submission 184754) | Pelagic Microbial community sample from North Sea - COGITO 998_met_10 (SPAdes) (version 2) | ecosystem: Environmental > Aquatic > Marine > Neritic zone/Coastal water | place: Helgoland, sampling... | reverse complement strand
AAAGAAGCAAAAATATGATTTGATAAAATTTAGTGCTGGTGGTTTAAGAGATTTTTCAAGAATAGCAGCTTCCAATGAAATAATGTGGAGAGACATTTTTTTTGACAATAAAAGCAATATAACAAAGGCTATTAATTTATTTATTAAAAATTTAAATGGATTTAAAAAAGATATTAATTCTAAAAATAATAAATCAATCCTTAAAAAACTAGTTCAGACTAAAAAAGTAAGATCCAAAATTATTAAACTGAAACAAGATATTAATAAACCAGATTTTGGACGTAACTAATAATTTTTAATATTACTAATTTTCTTTACAGTCAATTTTGCTGTTTTTTTTATTAATCTCAATGCAAAATTAATTGGCATAATAAGCACCTTTTTCTTTGGACCATAAGCATGAATGAATTGAGATTTGCTGACACACATGCCCACATGACCTCTCCAAAAAATAATATCACCTTTAGAAAATTTTTTATTTGATTTTCTCTTGCAAAATTTAATTTGGGCCTTTGTATCCCTAGGGAAAAAAAATCTGTTATAATAAAAATAAATCTGAATTAATGCGGAACAATCAATTCCCTCAGATGTTCTGCCGCCCCACATATATTTTGTATTTAAAAATAATCTTAAAATTTTAACAAAATTTTTCTCAAGATGATTAACTTTTTTTATATCAACTTTCTTTATCCACTTATTTTTTTCAAATTCTATATATTTTTTTTCTTTATTTTTAATCAAAACACCTGATGCAAAATAAAGAAACTTATCAGTTGATATAAATTTATTGCTTTTTTTTTTAAAAATTTTAGACCTTAATCTATAAACTTTGTGTGTAGGTTTAAATTTTAGATAAAATTTTTCTTTTTTTATATAACCTGTGTAATGATCAAAGCTAGTTTTAATTTTAACCCAATTTTTTTTTTTTGATAAAATTTTAAATTTTTCTCCATATAAAATTTGTGAAGTTACCTCAGAATTCATTAAAGCTTTTGATCTTATATTTGCTATAGGAGAATTGAAAAAATTATTTTTCACTTAATTTAAGCTTACCCCTCATGGACCATAGAATAACTAATGAAGGAATTACCATAAGCGCTGTTAAAATAAAAAATGTTCCCCAATCACCATTTAACCAATCTACCAAGGTACCCGAAGATGACGCTAATGTAGTTCTTCCTGCGGTACCAATTGAAGCTAATAATGCATATTGAGTTGCGGTATATGCTCTATCAACCAATAGAGATATAAATGCTACAAAGGCAACAGTCGCAAAGGCTGCCGCAATATCATCAAAGATTACAGCAACAGCAAACAAAAGTTCAGATTTATCACTCCAAGCTAAAATACTAAATAAAAGATTTGTACTTGCCATAATAATTCCAGCCAAGAACATAGCTTTTAAAACACCAGACCTTATTACAAAAAGACCACCTAATAGAGTAAAAATTACTGTTGTGATCCACCCCAAAGTTTTTGAATAAATTGCAATATCTGTTTTACTAAACCCAATTTCTTTATAAAAAACTATAGACATTCTGCCCAGGAAAGCTTCTCCTACTTTAAATAAAAAAACAAAACTTAAAATACCTAAGGCAATTGAAAACCCATTTTTCTTAAAAAAACTAACTATTGGTCCACTAATAGTGCCACCAATCCATGTTATAAATTGAGTAAATAAATTTTTTTTTTTAAATTTATTTGATATTAATTTGTCAGCTTGTTTTTGTTCGCTTAGTCTTTTAGAGCAATCTGCCTCATCAACAAACATGAGCCCAATATTCATTAGAATAACCAGCACACCCAAGATTAAAAAAGTTAATTGCCAGTAATTTTCAAAACCTAAATTTTGTAAGTATTGTGCGGAAAATAAAGATAATGCACCTCCAAGCTTATATCCGCTCCACCAACCAACAACAGCCATTGCGGCTCCAGCAGCCATTGATTTCCCTTCGTTTTCCCCTATTTGTTCAATTCTTAGGGCATCTACTGTAATATCTTGGGTTGCAGATGCTATCGCAATAATTAAACCGACTGTAATTACCAGAGCTAAGTCCTCAGTTGGATTAATTATACTCCATAAAAAAAGTGAAATTAATATTAATATTTGCATTAAAACAATCCAGCCTTTTCTATGACCAATTTTTTTTGTTAAAAATGGTATTTGTATTCTATCAACTAAGGGTGCCCACAAATAATTAAATGCATAAACACCAAAAATTAATCCAGCCCAACCAATAGTTGATCTGCTTAATCCATCTTCTTTTAACCACAAGCTAAGACTGCTACCAATTAAAACCCATGGAAAACCTGAAATTGCACCTAGTAATAAAATCTTTAACATTCTTTTATCAAAATAAATTGAAAACATTTCAGAAAAAGATTGTTTTTTAATTTCTATCATTTTTAATTTCTCCAAAAAGAAGGTAAAAATAATACTAATATTGCAAATAGTTCAAGTCTACCTAAAATCATACCCAAAGTTAGTATCCATTTTGAAATATCTGGCAGTGATGAAAAATTTCCATTAGGCCCAATTATTGAACCTAATCCTGGGCCCACATTAGAAATTGAAGTAGCTGCTCCAGAAATAGCAGTAATGAAATCTAGACCGGTTAATGACAATAATGCAGTAATCGCAAAAAAAATTACAAAGTACATGTAAATAAATGAAATTATCGAGGCAATAAATTTGTTATCAACAGGATTTTTATCATATTTTAAAATAAAAATACCCTTTGGGTAGATAGTTTTTTTGAGTTGATTTGAAACAAATGAATATAAAATTTGTATTCTAAATATTTTTATTCCACACGTAGTTGAACCAGCACACCCTCCTATAAACATTAAACCTAAAAATAAAATCAAGGGAAAGCCTCCCCAGCCATCAAACTGTGCGTTGACATAGCCAGTTCCAGTTAAAATTGAAATAACATTAAAAAAAGTTGACCTTAAATTTAGTTCAGTTGAATTGTTTATAGTTAAATAAACTGATAAAATAACAATAGTAAAAAAAATTATTTTTATAAAAGTTTTAATTTGGATATCAGAAAAAAATATTTTTTTATCTCCACTCAAGAATTTAATATAAGCAATAAATGGTAAACTTCCTAAAATTATAAAAATCATCGCTGAAATTTCTATAGAAATACTATTAAAAAATCCTATAGACTCATTATAATTTGAGAAACCACCAGTCGCAATTGTAGTCATTGAGTGCGTTAAACTATCAAAAATATTCATGCCAAGAATTTGATAAGTGATTGCACAAAGTGCAGTCAATCCTGAGTAAATATATATCAGCCTCAGAGCAATTTGTTTAGATTTAGGGAGAATTTTTTCAGAAGAGTCACTATTTGAAATTTTAAATAATTGCATACCCCCAACATTCATTATAGGCATTAGTGTAATTGCCATAACAATTATACCTATCCCGCCTAACCATTGTAGTATTGCTCGCCAAAATAAAATAGCTTTTGGCATGCTTTCTAAATTTGAAATGATCGTAGAACCAGTGGTAGTGATTCCAGACATGCTTTCAAAAAAGGCATTCGTAAATGAAAATTCAATATTAGAAAAAATAAAAGGTAAGGATCCAAAAATTGCTATATTTAACCAGGATAGAGCTGTTAATAAAAAAGCTTGCTGTAAATTTAGTTTTTTTTCATGATCTAAGTTAGATAAAAAAAACAATGTTCCAAATATAATTGTAATGAGAGAGGCGCCAAAAAAAGAGGAGTCAATTTCTTTGTAAATAAATTGAGCAATTATTGGAATCAACATAAATATTCCAAGAATTATCTGAAGAATTCCAAGTGTAAAAAAAACTGTTTTATAATTAGACATTTTGAAAGAACATTATTTTATGGTAAATAAATTTCAACTCTATAAGAATTAGTTAAATCGTTAATTTAGGATTTTATTTGAATTATTCATGATTAAAAAAGAAAATTTAGACAAAACAAGCGCATGGCCTTTTGTTGAGGCTAAAAAATTGCTTCGAGAAAGAAAGTCTTTTATTGAAAAAAAGGGAAAAATTACTCTACAAACCGGTTACGGCCCAAGTGGCCTTCCACACATAGGAACTTTTGGAGAGGTTGCGAGGACCTCAATGATGGTTAATGCTTTGCAACACTTAACCGACCTACCAACAGAAATTATTACATTTTCAGATGACATGGATGGTCTAAGAAAAGTTCCCGAAAATGTGCCCAAGAAAGAATTATTAGAAAAAAATTTACACAAACCTCTTACGCAAGTTCCTGATCCTTTTGAAAAGTTCAATAGCTTTGGTCAACATAATAACGAGATGTTGAAAAGTTTTTTAGATAACTTTAATTTTAAATATAATTTTAGAAGTTCAACAAGTCTTTATAAATCAGGTTTTTTTAATTCTTCTCTCCAAGTTATTTTAGAAAACTATAGTGAAATAATGGATATTATATTACCAACATTAGGAAGGGAGCGCCAAAAAACCTATAGTCCATTTCTACCTATCTGTCCGGACACAGGAAAAGTTTTAGAAATTCCAGTAAAAGAGATAAACAAAAAAAATTTTAAAATTATTTTTGATAATAATGGTAAAAAATTAGAAGCAAGTATTTTGAATGGAAATTGTAAGTTACAATGGAAGGTTGATTGGGCAATGAGGTGGTATGCTTTAGATGTTGATTTTGAAATGTATGGAAAAGATCTTATTGAGAGCGCGATTTTATCAACAAAAATTATTAAACTAATTGGAAAAACTAATCCATCTGGTTTTGCTTATGAACTATTTTTAGATGAAAATGGTGAGAAGATTTCAAAATCTAAAGGAAATGGCATTACAATAGATCAGTGGCTTAAATATGCGTCTCCTGAAAGTTTATCTTTATATATGTATCAAAATCCTAAAAGAGCTAAAAAACTTTATAAGGAGATAGTTCCAAAGGCTGTTGATGAGTATTTAGATTTTATAGAAAAAACAAAAACTCAAAATGAATTACAATTACTTATGAATCCAGTTTGGCATGTGCATAATAGTGAAGTACCTACAGAAAGTATGATAATGTCATTTTCTATGCTTCTTAATCTTGTTGAGACAAGTAATGCTGATAGTAAAGAACTTTTATGGAAATTTGTAAAAAAATATAAAACAAATATTTCAGAAAAAGAACATCCTATTTTTGATAATTTAGTTGGTTATGCCATTAAGTATTTTAATGATATTATTAAAGCACAAAAAAAATATAAAAGACCGAACAATAAAGAAAAATTAGCTCTTGAAGCTTTAATTAAAACTCTGGACAAATGTAGTGATAAAATGATCCCAGAAGATATCCAAACATTGATTTACTCAACTGGAAAAGAAAATGGATATTCCGAAAACCTTCGAGACTGGTTTAAATTGATTTACGAAGTTGTATTTGGTGATGAAAATGGCCCTCGAATGGGATTTTTTATAAGTTTTTTTGGTGTTAAAGAAACCAAAGATCTTATAATAAATAAAATTAAATAATGTTTTCAAATTTAAGATCTTTAATTTTCAAATTAGAACCTGAGACAGCACATTCTTTAGCAATTAATTCACTAAAGTTTAATTTTGTTCCAAATATTTTGAATGAAAATAGAGACGATAGCTTGTTTAAAACAAAGTTATTTAATAAAGATTTGGCAAATCCCATTGGTATGGCCGCAGGATTTGATAAAAATGCTGAAGTATATAATTCATTGTTTAAACTTGGTTTTGGTTTTGTTGAGGTTGGAACAGTCACACCTTTAAAACAATATGGAAATTCTAAACCAAGAGTTTTTAGATTAGTTGAGGATGAGGCATTAATTAATAGACTTGGCTTCAATAATCATGGAGCAAAAAAAATTTTTGATAGAATTAGATCTAATAGTCAAAATGGCTTACTTGGAATTAATATAGGGCCTAATAAAAATACAAAAGATAGGCTTGATGATTATATCGAGGGTTTAAGAACCTTTCACAAGGTTGCTGATTATATCACTATAAATATATCCTCTCCAAATACAGAGGATTTAAGAAGTTTTCATGAACAAGGAAAATTAAATGAATTATTGCAGACAATTGACAAAGAAAAAAGAATTTTGAATACAGAAACTCCAATAGTAGTTAAAGTATCACCAGATATTAATGATCAAGAAATAAATAAAGTTGCTGAAGTTCTTCTGAATAATAATATTGAAGCAGTCATTGTCTCAAATACATCTGACTCAACAAGAGATAGTTTAATTGATATTCAAAAACATCAAAAAGGAGGACTGTCAGGTAAGCCGATTGAAGAAAAATCTACAAATTTAATAAACAAATTTTATAGAATTCTTAATGGAAAAATTAAAATTATTGGAGTGGGAGGAGTAGACTCTGGAAAAGGTGCTTATGAAAAATTTTTAGCAGGAGCTAACTATGTTCAGCTTTATACGGGTATGGTTTATCGAGGCCCAAATATAGTTAGTATGATTAAAAAAGAGTTGAAAGAATTACTATCGAATGATGGAGTGAAGAGTTTTAGTGAAATAATAGGAAAAAAGAGAAAAACTTAAATCTAATAAACTTGACGCAATCAATATCTCACCTTATATAGTCGTTGTTATTATGTCAAAAAAATGTGAACTTACCGGAAAAATTCCTTTGAAAGGTCATAATGTTAGTCATGCTAACAATAAGACAAAAAGAAGATTTCTACCTAATTTAAAAAAAGTGAAATTTACTAGCAGCCTGTTAAAAAGAAGCTTAAAGCTAACAGTTAGTAATGCCGGTGTTAGATCTGTTGATAAAAAAGGCAGTTTTGATGAATATTTAAAAACTGTTAAAAACAAAAACTTATCACCCAGATTAAAGAAATTAAAAAAAAGTATATTAATCAAATCTCCTTTTCAAAAAAAAATAGTTCAATCTAAAACTGCTTAATGAATAAATCATTTTTTCTTCTATCATTTTTGATGGGAGCTGTTGTTTTATCATCAAATTATCTTGTTCAATTTCCAGTAAATTATTATGGTTTTAATGAAATATTAACCTACGGAGCATTTAGTTATCCTGTAGCATTTTTAATTACAGATTTAGCAAATAGATCTTTTGGAAATGTTATTGCAAGAAAGATAGTATATTTGGGGTTTTTTTTAGGAGTTGGATTTACAGTTTTATTTTCGACTAATTTTGCAGACTATATATCTATTAGAATTGCAATTGGATCAGGAATTGCATTTTTGGTTGCTCAATTATTAGATGTTCAAATATTTGATAAACTTAGAAAAAAAAAATGGTTTGTTGCACCTCTTACTTCATCAATAATAAGCTCAACAGTTGATACATTTCTATTTTTTTCAATATCCTTCTATGCAACTGGGGTGCCATGGGTGACACTTTCAGTGGGAGATTTAACAGTTAAGATTATAGTAGCATTAGTTATGCTGGTACCTTTTAGACTATTATTAAAATCATTTAAACCAATTTAAGTCTGATAGAGATATTTATAAGATAGAATTTTATAAGCTAGCTTTGCAACTAAAAAATTATAAGAATTAAATCCTTTTATCGGTGCAAGTTCATTAATATCTGCACCCACAATATTTGAATTTTTTGCAGCTATTCTTATTATATTTAAAGTTTCATCCCACAATAATCCACCGGGCTCAGGTGTTCCTGTTGCGGGCATAATGCTAGAGTCAAGCCCATCTACATCAAAAGTTAAATACACAGTTTTATTTTTTATAAGTCTTTTAAATTTTAGTAAGTTCCATTTAGCTTTATCTTTGGCCCAAAAAATATTTATCCTAGATTTATTTTTTTTTAAAAAAGGTATTTCACTTTCAGAAATGTTTCTTATTCCAAAAGAAATTATTGATACGTTTCTATAATCCAAACATCTTCTCATAGCAGAAGCATGAGAAAATTTTTCTCCATTAAAGCTATCTCTTAAATCTGCATGTGCATCAAAATGTAAAAGACAAATCTTTTTATGTTTTTTTACAAAAGGTTCTATGCACCCAGGTGTTATTGAATGTTCTCCTCCAAACGTCATAGGAAAGAGATTTTTGTCTAAGATTTCTTTATTTATACTGGCCATTTTTTTAAGGGCTTTATTAATATTCTTATCAATTTTAAAAGGCTTTAAAGTTTTAATACCTATCTTCTTATAAGCTTCACAATTAAGCTCTTCATCATATAGTTCAACTTGATGAGAGGCTTTTATTATTTCCTTTGGACCATTTTTGGTTCCACCGCCATAGCTAACAGTTTTTTCCAAACCAAAAGGAACTATTACAACTTTTTCCTTGAAGTTGAATTGATTATCAATTCCCAGAAAACCGTTTTTATTTGATAAATATTTCAATTTTATTTAAAAATTTTTGAGAAGTTTTTTCTATCTCTGTTTTTCCATTCACCTGTGTGATAAGCATCACTAGCAATTAACGGAAGTACACTTGTTGCTTCTGCAAATACCATCTGCTCTTTAGTAACATTAACCTTACCCCAAGAGCTGGCTTCTTTCAAAGTAGAACTGCTGCAAGCTCCGTCTCTAGAGTCGGCTACCGTGATTTGTACTGCATATTTGTGCATTTCAACTTCTTTACCTAAAAGTTCTGCACATATCACTGTATCCTGAATAAAATTTTTTGGTACACCACCACCGATCATAAATAAACCTGAGCCTTTTGATTGTATCTTTATTTCAGTTAATTCTCTAAATTCTCTAATGGAGTCTATAGTTATATGTTTTTTAGGGTTTTTTTCTTGATGGATTACAAGTCCAAAACCAGCACTCGAGTCAGTAAAAGCAGGACAAAATATGGGAACATTATTATCGTAGGCAGTTTCAATTAAAGAGTCTTTTTTTACAGATTTTTTTTTTAAATATTTTCCCATTTCATGAATAAATTCTCTAGAAGTATAGCTTCTTGGCTCCAAACTGTCAGCTATTTCACAAATTTTCTTATCACAAATTTGCAGCTCATCTTCATCTATGTAGGTATCATAAATTCTATCAATATAATTTTTTCTTAATTCTGTATCGTCTTGAAATTGAGATCCTTGATAATGTTTAAAACCTAGGGCCTCAAAAAAATCCATATCAATAATAGAAGCACCCGTTGCAACAATTGCATCTACCATGTTGTACTTTACAAGGTCTTTGTAAATATTCATACATCCAGCTGCAGATGTTGACCCAGCTAGTGTTAAAAAAATTGTGCAATTTTTATCCTTTAACATTTCATTGTAAAGATTTGCAGCATTAGCAGTTTCTCTTGAAACGAAAGACATTTTTTTCATAGATGAAATAATCTTTCTAGAGTCAAAAGACGTTATATCTATGTGTTCAACTGGATTTTTAAGAAAATCTTTTTTGCTGTTATGCCCTAAGTTTTTATTTTCTGACATTAAGCAACCAAAGTAGCCTTATTAATGCCTCTACTATAAAGACTAATTATTGGGCTATCTTCAACTTCGTAAATTTCATCTGAATAGAAACCATTGAATTGAGTTCTAAAAGTTAATCCATAAGATCCCAACTGTCCAAGTTCTATATAATCATTTTCTTTAATATTGTTTGGTAGAAGAAAAGGACCCTTCATATAATCCATACTATCACAAGTTGGGCCATAAAAATCAAATGCAGTTAATTTTTTTGAAATAATCTTATTAGAACTGTCTTTAATCATTTTAGATGGAAATACTATGTTAGGGGTTCCTGCATCAAAAAGTGTTCCATAAGTTCCATCATTAATATAAAGCTTTTGTTTCTTTCTCAAATCAACTCTTACTATTGTTGAACCACTTTCGGCTACTAGCGCTCTTCCAGGTTCACAAATAATTTCAGGCAAATTATCTATTTTTAAATTTTTTAAACCTTTTTTAATTTCATCAAAATAATTATCTAGAGATTGTGGAATTAAATCAGGATAAATAGTCGGAAATCCTCCACCCACATTGATGTAGTTAGGAATAATTTTTGTTTTTTTAATTATATTTCCTATATCTTCAATTCCTTTTGCGTAAGAAATTGGATGCATACATTGTGATCCAACATGAAAACTTAAACCAATTTTACTTGCGTGTTGCTTAACCAATCTTAAAAGTCCAGCAGCCTCAGAAATTAAAGCACCAAATTTTTTAGATAAATCAATTTCCGCATGTTCATTTGATACTGCAACTCTTACAAACAACTCTAAATCTTTAGCATTATTTGTACTTTTAATAATTTTTATTAGTTCATCTTTTGTGTCTATTGCAAATGTTTTAATTCCATACTTAAAGTAAGCTTCACTTATGCTTTCTCGACTTTTTACTGTATGCATGTAAAAGCATTTTGCTGTTTGGCTGAATTTTCTTATAGTTTTTATCTCATCAATCGATGCAACGTCAAATTGATGAATTCCACTTTTGATTAAGGTTTTAATAACTTCAAAATGAGGATTTGTTTTAACTGCATATAAAATTTTCCCAGGAAAATTTTTTTGAAAAAAATTCGATGCAGAAAGAATAGAATTCTTTCTGATACAATAAACCGGTTTATCAGGTCTCAGTTGATTAATTAATTCTTCAACTGACTTAAATTTTTGCATTTTAAATGCCCCCTAAAAAAAATTTAACAAAAAAAAAGTCTTTTATTAAAAAAAACTTTAATAAGTCGCAATTAAAACAATACTTATTTAATGTAAAGTAAATAATGATCTATTGAATTGTGGAAAAAAATGTCCATATAAATCGCATGAAAAATGAGCCAACACTTCAAAATTTAGCTGATTTTGACAATAAATCCTTGTTGATAGTCGATGATGACAATCCTTTTAGGGAAAGATTAGCGAGAGCAATGGAAAAGAAGGGATTTGAAGTTTTTCAAGCTGAAAGTGTACAGAAAGGCATCGATTCTGTTAAAGCAAAAAAACCTGGTTTTGCTGTAGTTGATCTTAGATTGGCTGATGGTAATGGCTTGGAAGTGGTTAAAAAAATACAATCATCTAACTCTTTAAGTAGAATTATTATGCTAACAGGGTACGGAAACATCCCAACAGCTGTTGCTGCAATTAAAGAAGGTGCAATCGATTATTTAGCGAAACCTGCGGATGCTGATGATGTTGAAAAGGCATTATTAGCTGATCCTTCAACAAAGGCAGCACCACCAGAAAATCCGATGTCAGCGGACAGAGTGAAATGGGAACATATTCATAGAGTATTTGAACTCTGCAACAGAAATGTATCAGAGACTGCAAGGAGACTAAAAATGCACAGAAGAACCTTGCAAAGAATTCTTTCTAAAAGATCTCCTAAATAAATTTTCTTAATTTAAAGATTTTTTTTGCTAAAATTGTTAATAAAGCAATCTTAAAAATTTCAGCTAATAAAAAAGGTGTGACACCAAGTTGAATGACCGGTTTATCCCATCCTATGAGTGTTCCTAACCATAAAACACCCAAAACATAAATAGTCAGAACTGATAATATGAGTTTTGTAAAAATTATAAAATAATTATCATCTACTTTTATAAAAGATGCCAAAGCACAAGCTGAAATAAATCCAATCAGATAACCCATTGTTGGCCCAGTAAAATATAACAAACCCACTCCTCTTTCAGGAGAGTTTGAAAAGACAGGTAATCCAATAATTCCCTCAATTAAATATAAACTAACAGTTGCAAGACCAATTTTATATCCAAAACTCATTCCTAGAAGCAAGACAATGAATGTTTGCATCGTCATAGGCACAGGGTAAAAAGGAATTTTAACTTTTGCAGAAATTGCAAGAACTATAGAACCTAAAAAGATTACTAAAAGTGATTTAATTATTTGTGTTTGAGTATTTTGCTTTATAAATTCCATAAAAAATAATACTCCTATTTCTGTTGATAATCTAGGAATAAATTATCAAAATTTATAATATATATTTTTTTATTCAGAGATAATGTTACCAATATAATATTAAATAATTTTAATGAGCAAAATTAAAAAAACAGATCATTTTTATCTTATTGATGGTTCAGGTTATATATTCAGAGCTTATTATGCTCTACCACCTTTGACACGAAAAAGTGATGGATTGCCGACAGGAGCAGTTAGTGGTTTTTGTAGTATGCTTTTTAAACTTCTTGAGGACTCGAAGTCAGACCAAAATCTTCAAAAACCAACTCATTTTGCTGTAATTTTTGACTCAGCTAGAAAAACATTTAGAAACAAAATTTACAGTGATTACAAAGCAAATCGATCTGAAGCACCAGATGATTTAGCGCCACAATTTGAATATATCCGAAAATCTGTAATTGCTTTTAATCTTCCGTCTGTTGACCTTCCCAATTATGAAGCGGACGATTTAATAGCTACTTATGCAGAGCAAATTTTAGCCGAGGGCGCCAAAGTAACAATAGTTTCTTCAGATAAGGATTTGATGCAACTATATAGAAAGGATGTTCGTTTATTTGATCCAATGAAAAACAAATTTATAACACCAGAAGATATAATAACTAAATTTGGAGTAGGTCCAGAAAAAGTAATTGATGTGCAGTCATTAGCTGGTGATAGCAGTGATAATGTTCCTGGAGTTCCGGGTATAGGCGTGAAGACTGCAGCAGAACTCATTAACAAATATGGTACTTTGGAAAAGTTGCTAGATAATGCACAAGAAATAAAACAAAATAAAAGAAGGGAAACACTTATAAAAAATAAAGATAAAGCAATTATCAGTAAAAGATTAGTAACATTAATGAAAGATGCTCCAGTTGAAAGAGGGATAGAGGAGTTTCAGTTAAAAGAGGTTGATAAAGATAAGTTATATAAATTTCTAAGAGAAATGGAGTTTAATAGACTTCTCAGTTCTGTTATTTCAGCATATGGAGAGCCTGAATTAAAAGATGGCTCAATAGAAACGATACCTAACAAAAAAAAACAAAACATAGATAAAAAAAATTACCATCTAATTACTAGTGAAAAAGAAATAGATGAGTGGGTTAATGAAGCTGAAGAAGCAGGCGAATTAGCAATTGATACAGAAACAAGTTCGTTGGATGTTCATCAAGCAGACTTAGTAGGTATCTCATTAAGCACAAAGATTGGTAAAGCTTGTTATATTCCAATAGGCCATAAGTTTAAAGGGTGTTTAAAAAAAGAGGCGGTAATTAAAAAATTAAAACCACTTTTAGAAGACAAGAGTGTAAAAAAAATTGGTCAAAATATTAAGTTTGACTTTATTGTTTTATTTAAACAAGGGATAATTATGAACTCAATGGAGGATACAATGTTAATGTCTTACGTATTAGATGCTGGAAAAAATAGACATAACATGGACACTTTATCTGAGATTCATCTGCATCATAAAACAATTTCATTTAAAGAAATTGTTGGTACTGGAAAAAAAGAAATAAACTTTAGTGATGTAGAACTTGACAAAGCAATGGAATATGCTGCCGAAGATGCTGACATTACATACAGATTGTATAGAATTTTTAGTAAAAATCTTAAATTAGAAAAATTAACCAATATTTATGAAATTTTTGAAAAACCTCTAATTAAGATATTGGCATTTATGGAAATTGAAGGAATAAAAATCGATAATAAGTTTTTGAAAGTATTATCCGAAAAATTTGAAAAAAAAATTAATAAATTAGAAAAAGAAGTTTTTAAAATTTCAAAAAAAGAATTTAATATTGCCTCACCCAAACAGCTAGGAGAAATAATTTATAATGACTTAAAAATTGCTGTGCTTAAAAAAACTAGAAAAGGAAGTTTTGCAACAAATGCAAGTGTGCTTGAAGACTTAGCATTTAAAGGACATAAATTTCCTCAATTAATTCTGGATTGGCGACAAGTATCTAAGCTTAAAAATACTTATTCAGATGCATTGCCTCAACATATAAATCCAAACACAAAACGAGTTCACACTTCTTTCCTTTTAGCGGCTACAACCACAGGAAGGCTTGCATCTAGTGACCCAAATTTGCAAAATATTCCTATCAAATCAGAGGATGGTAAAGATATAAGAAAAGCCTTTATAGCAAAAAAAAACTTCACTTTAATCTCGGCTGACTATAATCAAATTGAAATGAGAATTCTAGCAGACTTAGCAGATGTTAAAGAATTAAAAAAAGCATTTAAAAATAATGAGGATATTCACTCATTAACAGCAAGCCAAGTATTTGATGTTGATATTAAAAAAATTGATCAAGACATGAGAAGAAAAGCTAAAGCAATCAATTTCGGTATTATCTATGGCATCTCTCAATATGGACTTGCAAAACAAATTAATGTTTCAAATCATAAGGCCAATGAATTTTTAAACGCTTATTTTTTAAAATTTCCAGAAATAAAAATTTATATGGACGATACTATAAAATTTTGTAGAAAAAGTGGTTATGTAAACAATATCTTTGGCCGAAGATCTCACTTTAGTGGAATTAATGATAAAAATTTTAATGTTCGGAATTTTCAAGAAAGAGCCGCAATAAATGCACCTATACAAGGTTCTGCTTCTGAAATTATGAGACTTGCTATGATTAGAATCAATGAAAAGTTTGAAAGTTTAAAAAATAATGAATCAAAAATATTACTACAAATACATGACGAATTAATTTTTGAAGTTCCTGAAAATCAAGTCAAAACTATAACTAAAATAATTCAAGAAGAAATGACAAGTGTTACAGAAAGTGATTTCCACTCATTTTCAACACCTTTAACAGTAGATGTTAATATAGGTGATAATTGGGGAATACTTCATTAATTTAAGGGCATTGCCTAAATTAGAACAATTTAGTATTTTTAAAGTAGTTTATGCAATCACAGACAATAGCACTAGTAGATGATGATAGAAATATTCTAACTAGCCTAAGTATAGCGTTAGAAAAAGAAGGATTTAAAGTTCAAACTTATATTGATGGAGAAAGTGCCTTGATTGGTTTGACACGGACTCCCCCAGATTTAGCAATCATTGATATAATC
>Ga0209632_10003301_pt1 | contig 14938 bp, 10 predicted proteins | sample COG_10_FD_184754 | JGI IMG/M metagenome (GOLD analysis project Ga0209632, IMG submission 184754) | Pelagic Microbial community sample from North Sea - COGITO 998_met_10 (SPAdes) (version 2) | ecosystem: Environmental > Aquatic > Marine > Neritic zone/Coastal water | place: Helgoland, sampling... | reverse complement strand
AGTGATACAAATAAACAGTTTTGCGAATTTATTCATATTGGTCAAATCGTTCATATTGGACAAATTGTTCATATTGGACAAATTGTTCATATTGTCCATATTGTCGTAGTAATATATATATATATATATAATTTTTTAAATTGTTTTTATACTATATAATGGTTCATTTTATCTACCAGGAAATAATTATATTCACGAATAAGAATGAACAACTATCAAATATAATAAAAAATATATGTTATACGAATTTCAAGATTATAGAACTTACTGATAGTAACTCGATTTCATCTTCTGTATTTTTGGAACAAGTTTCTATAAAAGAGTCGAGAAATGAGACGATTTTAAATTATTGTGAAGGTGCGAATCCCAATAGTATTATTATGTTTACAGATGAAATTACAAACGAGTTAATACATTCTATAAATACCCGTTTTTTAGAAAATAAATTACGTGTGTTGAATGAATATCCACATTTCTGGGCGTGTAAAAGTATTACATTACATAATATAAAAAAACAAAAATCATATCATGAATTAGATACTCTCTTTATAGCGGATGGAGACGTAGACGGAATAATATGTAAGTATATTCCGACAAAAACACACATGATTATGGCTACTTACAAGAGAAATAATAATTTAAATCGTATTTTTCAAATGTTGTTAGAACAAACCGATAAAAATTTTCGATTTCATTTGTTAGACAATAATACGGATAATGTACTTCAAATAGAAATAGACAATATTGTTGAAAAATATCGAGATAAATTGGATATAGTATTACATAGAAACAATTATAATCAACATTGTATAGCTAGGATGCTATTGGTAAAGAAACTTTTGGACACTTGTTATATAGAATATGTTATCATATTTGATGATGACCAAATTCACCACAATTATTGGATAGGGACAATGGTAGAAAAATGCGAACCATTATCTATACTTTCGTGGTATGGTAAAGTATTTAAAACGTGTGATTACTGGAACAACATAGAAAACACCGACCAAATATTAACGTATGGTGATATAGAGTTTCATCGAAAGCCGGAAATAAAAAAATTTAAATATTTCGGACCAGGAGGTTGTATATTTGATGCGAATTTGTTTTTATTTAATGAGTTATACAAATACGAGAAATACTCTGACCAAATATTTCGTTTAGATGATTTATGGATGAGTTTTGTATTTGATAAATATTTAAATGTCCCTTTTCATCGAATGGTATATCATCCAAAAGAATGTATTGATCGAAATAATAGGCAAGCTATGACGTGGTTTCATTGTAAAGAAGATAAACCAAAATTAATGACTTTATTATCCGAAAAATATGATTGGGACGTCTTAAAAGACCAGCATGAAATAATGACGGTGAATACATATTTTTCCAAGATATATGTATTGTTTTCAGATTATGCGAAACTTGAAGAAATTAAACGTCGATTTATTGATATGAATATAGCGGCTTGTTTCATTTACTGTAAAGATGAAAAATCGACTTTATTGGAAATTTGTGAAAAAAATCCAAATAATTATATAGTCGTATTTGACGAAAATGTTCAATTTGAACCATTTTTTCATCATATATTTGATAAAAATCGAAATATTTCAACAAATACGGGGGGGTGCGTTTAGTTATGAATAATCATAAAAAATAAAAAATAAAAAATATTATATAATATATTATATAATATGTTTCAAGAAGCATTGGATAACATTATCGAAGTAAAACGCGGATTGGTTTGTATATTTGATTGGAAAGAATATTCCAAACGATATCCTGATTTATCAAAGGATAAAGTAGTAACCAGAAGGGAATTAATACGCCACATGATACATCACGGTCAATATAACAATAGAATATTATTAGACATTGATGGAAATCGATATACTCACATTTTTAAAAAGGATGTATATGAGAAAAAAATAAACCAACAATTTGCGACAGATGAAGGTGCGTATATGCATTATTGTGATAATAATAAGAAATGTAGATTTGACTGGAAAGCTTATGCCAAACGATATCCTGATTTATTAAAGGCTAATATAACAACGAGAAGACAATTAATATGGCACATGATACATCACGGTGTGGGTAACAAAAGAACCTTATTAGACGAAGGCGGAAATCGATATAATCACGTTTTTAAAAAGGATTTATATGAGAAAGAAATAAACCAAAAATTTGCGACAGATGAAGGTGCGTATATGCATTATTGTGATCATAAAAAAGATATTATACTTGAGTGTGAACAATTAAAAATTAAATATAAATATTTACAATCATATACAGGAGATCTTTCATTAGATGACGCAAAACGAAGAGTTATGAATTATAAAACTATTTTACAAGTGAGACAGCACGAACAAAATAATATTTCTTTTAAAAGTGTGTGTATCGATTTGTATAATAAATACCATAAAATCGATATTAAAGCCACGTTAGGTGATAATAATATATTGCATGGTAGTTCAAAAATAATACATTCGAGTAACGATATTAGAGAAATAATTATGGATAATTCCACAAAAAAAAGAATAGATAATGTGCTTGTAAATGTTCATTCAAATTTAAATCATACAAGTGGAGATACGATTATGTTATTAGAATATATTAAATTATTTCAGAAGTATAGTAATACAGTAACAATAGTAACATATTATAATATTGGACCGTTATTTCGTTCAAATTTAGATTTAACAAATATAAAGATAGTCGAAAATATGGAAACATTTTCATATATTGAAACACATTACAATAAACACGACTTGATATTTTTGAGAAATCATAACACTAATGATAAAATAATAGGCAAACCATATTTAAATAAAACCGTTTTATACGGATTAGATACACATTTAGAATCTATCGCAAAAATGGATAATAAATTTTTATTCATAATAACGCAAAGTGAAAAAATAAAACAGAAATATATAGATAAATCTATTATGGACGACAAAATAATCGTAAAAGAACCGCAAGTGGAAAAATATGAGTTTGATTTGCCGGAAAGAAAGGATAATGAAATTCGTTTGATTTATTGTGGTACATTACGTGATGAAGAGAACATTTTGGAAATCATAGAAGAATTTCAAAAGATTCATAAAGAGAGACCTGAAGTGGTCTTGAAAATCGTGTATGGTAAGATTATGAATACGAATGCGGATTTTGAGAAAAAGGTAAATGAATATATTAAAAATGGTGTGGATGGTATTACGTTTAAACATAATTTGAGTCATAAAGACGCATGTTATGAAATCGCGACAAGTGATATTGGTATATGTTGGCGTAAACCTGGGTATGGTGATAATGGAGAAGTTAGCACGAAGGTGAAAGAGTATGAGATGTATGGGGTAATAATATTTAAAAATAATATTTTTTTGGACCATAATATTATAAAGACAATAATTAAAATTAACTTTATAGAACAAATATTTTTAAATAAATTTTTAGATTCAATGTTAGAAATGAAATTAAATTATGATTCTAATACAAAATTATATCCGTATATTTTACATAATTGTTTTCCTTATGATTATGGAGGTTACGCAGCAAGAAGTCACAATATATTATGTAATTTTAATAAAATGTACCCCGACAAAAAATATTTTGTTTTAGCTAGAATAGGTTATCCATATGATATACACTCTAAATCACAAGCTGAAATTGATTTTATTAAAAAAATAGATAATGTATTTTATTTAGTTCTACCAAAATTAAATTATCCCGGTAAATATTATTATACAAAACCAGAAGTATCAGAAAACATATATTATATATTTTTAGATTTATTATTTTACATTTTTAATATAAAAACATTCCATGTAGCATCAGCATATAAAAACGCAATGCCTATTATTAAATATTGTAAATCAAAAAATATAACATCTATATATGAAACTAGAGGAATGTGGCATATAACAGGAGGTTCAAGAGACTTATTATATAATAATAAGATAATGCATGATTTTACAGAATATTGTGAAAGTGAAAAATTTTGTATACAAAATTGCAGTAAACCATTATTTATAACAAATCAGCTACAAGAATATGCTACAAATATAACTAAATATAATGAATTTAAATCATTAAATTGTAAGATAAAAAAACATCCAATTTTTTGGAATTGTTTTGAAATTACGGAAAGAATTGAAAAGAAAAAAACAGATAAATTTATTATAGGCTATGTTGGAAGTATAGTTTTTTATGAAGGAATTGTAGAAGCAATTGATTCTATTGAAAAAATTATAACAAAATATAATAAATCTGTAGAATTTCATTTAGTCGGTAACATAGAAGCAATAATAAATGAAATTAAAAAATTAAAAGGAGAAGATATTTCATCTATTTTTAAAAAACCATTTATAAAATTATATGGTAGAGTTCCACATGATGAAGTTATAAATATAATTTCAAAATTTGATTTATATATTATTCCAAGGTTAGACTTACCTGTTACAAATATCGTAAGTCCAATAAAACCTTTTGAACCGATGTCTTTAAAAATACCATTATTAATGTCAGATTGTGACTGTTTAAAAGATATTTCCAAAAATGGAGAAAACTGTATGTTATTTAAAAAAGGAGAATTTGATGATTTTAATGAAAAAGTAAAATATATTATAGATAATGGATATCCAGAAGATATTTTAGAAAATGGCTATAATTTTGTTAAAAACGAAAGAAATTGGAAATTTATGATAGAACAGATTGGATTATATGATATGTTAGATTAATTCAAAAAAAATAGTAATTAGTAATTATTCACCAGCAATTGAAAAATTTAAACGTCACATAAGATTATTTTTTTGAAACTATATTTTGTATATAATCTGAAAAAAGTGCTACATCATTATTAAGTTGTGTGTTTCCATATAATGGATTATTATTGTCATATTTAAAATCGGGTTTATTTTCATATTCTTTAACAAATGTATCTACAACTTTTTCAGTATTTGTATTTAAATTATCATAGATTTCGATTTTTCCGTAAAATAATTCATGAGTATATTTTTCTCCAAGAGGTTTTTTCCTTGATGAATCAAATGCTTCTATATTTTCTGTTATATAAAGTAATGGTATGTTAAACATATAATTATGAAGTCCAAATGTGGATTGGGATAATAATAAACCCATATCGGTAAAAATATCTGTATTTATAGTATCTATCATTTCAATAAATGTATGATTATGAACAAAAGTTTTCATTTTTTCCATTGGAATTTTTGATTTTTTTTCTAAAGGATCCTTCCAGTGAGGACCAGTAACAAAATTTGGTTTAAATTCCATACAAAGGAATGGGTGCGGTTTAAAAACAACATTATAATTCAATTTATTTAATATTTTTTTTATTTTTATAATCAAATCATTATTCTCCAAAAAATATTTTTCTATATCTGAAGATATATTTGTATAATACTTCGGCCAGGTTAAATATATTGTGAATAATTTTTTAGATGGATCTAAATTATATTTTTTATGAAAGGATAGTTTATCAATAGTTGGTTGTGAATCTGCAAACCATAACGGCATTAATTTTACATTGTTATATTGTGATAATTTGTCATAAAATAATGAATTCTTCCAATTTCCGTAACTATAAATTTTATTATTTTCTAGCAGTAATGGATTTACTGTTGTGTAAATATTTTTTATTAATAACGAATTAGTTATATTTGGATCCATACTTATATGGAAATAATCATAACTTAATATTGTTCGAATTAATATTATTTTTTTATTTTTTAAAAAATAAGGGTAATTATTAAAAATAATAGGAATTGACATAATTCCTTCACTATTTATAACAAAACAATCGGTGTTATCTATAATTTTTTTATTTATATCATTTTTACCAGTAATTATATTAATTAAATATCCTTTTTTTTTTAATAAATTTACTAATTCATTTATATTATATTTTGAAAATTTAGTTTTAAAAAAAAAAGTTAGTCGATATTTCTTATCTTGTTGTTTTTCTTCTTCTTCTTCTTCTTCCTCTTCTTTCACCACTTCTTCTTCTTCTTCCTCTTCTTTCACCACTTCTTCTTTTACAACCTCTTCTTTCACCACTTCTTCTTTTACAACCTCTTCTTTCACCACTTCTTCTTTTTTATCTTTAGTAGTTGTATTGTTAATTTTCATAATATCTATAAAATAATATTATAAAATATAAATTACAAATATTTAAACTTTCAAATAAAAATATTTATGTTATCTTTAAGTATTTAATAACTATTTGTATTGTATCTAATAATCCATTATAAGGGAAAACTATACCATGTTGTTTCCAAGGATCTTCACTATCTGGATTAAATAAATTAAATCTACAATTAATATTAGTAGTTTTTATAAAATCGATAAAAGGATGACAAGATGTTATAAAGTGTCCATCCTTTATGTTTTGATAATATATAATTTTTTCTGGTTTATTTTCCAATAAAAATTTTTCTATATCTTTTTCATTATATAATAATTCGTCATTATTTTCATGTAATAGTTTCTTATGTTTATAATAATGAATGATTCTATTTTGTTCTAATCTATCCAAACCATATATTTCAGGGTATAATATAGGATTTCCTATTAATGCAATTTTATTAAAAATAGACGCATATAAAAGTGCTGGATATGCGCCTGCAGAAGAACCCGTAAAAATAACATTTTTATATTTTTTTAAATTTATAATATATTTAATTATTTCTTGATAAATAGGTTCGAAATTATATTTACTTGTTGATAAATACCAATTTACACTATAGTGTTTATAAATATTCATCAAAGCGTCTGATATACACAATATATCACATAATGATTCAGGAATATTATACCCTCTAAAGATAATTTGTTTTAAACCATTGCTTTTTTTAATTGCACCATGAAATGATATAACCAGTGTATCATTTTTTTCTAATGTTTTTAATAAAAAACGTACATTTTTAAAATGATATGCATTGTTTGTATTCCTTTTAATTTCATTTATTTCATTTAATGTAATTACATTATATCCGTAACTCTTTAAAATATTCTTATCGCACATTATATAATGTGTATCTATTACATTTTATTCAAATTTTTTAACTTGTTATGTATTTAAAAAATTTGTATAAATGTTAAATGTAACATCTTGTTTTATAAAATTTCACTTTTATACAATTCAACCATATCATTTAAACGTTCATCTGTTATTAATTCATTATTACCACTTGAATATATATACTCATTTGGACAATATTCAGTACCATATTTATCTTGAAATTTTTTTGAATAACATATATATTCCGTGGGTTGTATAACATATCTGTTTTCATTAATAATAGCTAAATATGATTCAGATTCTCCTATCATTGCTTCATGTAATTTTTCTCCAGGACGAATACCAACTTCTTTAATTTCTATACCTGGTGCAATTACATTTGCTAATTGGCATATATTATAACTTGGAAGACGTGGAATAAAAATTTCACCTCCAATCATATCTACACCACAATTCAAAACAAAATTAATAGCCTCGTGCAAAACTAATGTAAATCGGGTCATTTTAATATCGGTTACAGTAATTAACCCTTCCTCTTTTTGTTTTAAAAACAGGGGGACAACTGAACCACGACTTCCAAAAACATTACCATATCTTAGAACCGAAAATTGTGTTTTATGTCCACTTAAATGGTTTCCTGCAATAACAAGTTTTTCTAAACATAGTTTTGTAGCACCATATAAATTTGCTGGACTAACACATTTATCTGTACTTAATGCAATAACTTTTTCGATATTGTTATTAATAGCGGCTTTTACTACATTTTCTGTCCCATAAATATTGGTTTTGATTGCTTCATTTGGATTATATTCAGTTGCGGGAACTTGCTTTAACGCAGCAGCGTGGAATACAATATCTACACCTTTAAATGCTTCTTCAACGCGCTCTTTATCTCTAATATCACCTAAAAAGTATCGCATGCATGGATATTTTTGTGGACTAAATATTTTTTGCATATTATATTGCTTAAATTCATCTCTAGAAAAAACAATAATTTTTTTTGGTTGAAAATTATTAAGTAACGTTTCTATGAGTTTATTTCCAAACGAACCTGTGCCGCCGGTAATTAAAATACTTTTTCCATTTACCAATTTAGCAGTTTTTTCTAAATCTAGGTCGTACAATAATTTCATTTATATATATATATATATAATTGTCATAATAAACAATACAAAATAATTAATTATCATACTTTTAAATTATTTAAATATTGCAATACATCTTGTAATGTAAAATTTTTTTCTTATATAAAATTATATTATATAAAAAATATATATTAAATAACTAATCACTACATAATTCGTCACATATTAGCCTTATATATTGTTCTTTTCCAATTTCAGTGACTATTTGATGAGTATCATTATTGCTAATTTTTGAAATAATTAAGTTTTTATCAGATTTATCTAAATTATTTAAATGTATAATATCTTTTTTTCCACCACATACATATATTTTTGTTAATGTTATAAATGGTTGCAATATATTTAAGTTTTTATATTTAAATTTTAATAAATCATTTTTTTTCATAAGTTCCCTTTTAAAATTATTCATATGACTTGTAAAAATATTTATTTGTGGAACAAAAGCTAGTATTTTATGTACATTTAATAAATTTCCAAATAATATGCTTTGATATCCACCAGCAGATTGACCAACGCAAATTATTTTATTTGGTGAAAAATGGTTGATAATATTTTTCAAACTATCAAATATATAATCAAAATTCAAAGAACACCATATTTGATATTTATCTGTTACAAATATATAATTATAATTGGTATTTTCTTTGAAAGAATTATACATATAATGAGGAAGTGTAGGAAGTGTACGAAGTGTATCAATCGTAATATCTTTCAATTTTCCCGAGTGAAATCCTTGAAAAAATATAATAAATGGCAATTTTATATTATTTAATATAATTCTCATATCATATGAGTTGGAAATAAAGTTTTGCTCTTTATTATCGTTGAATTTCTCCCATACTATTTCTCCCATATATTTTATAATTATATTTGAAAATATACAAAATTTATAGCTTGATTAATTTAATTTGATAATAACGTATTTCGAATATGCATTTAAAACTTTTGATAATATATCTACAGTGTATTTCATATCATGATCGAATATATATATATATATATGCAAACTAAATTACAATGGATAACTCATACCTCTTGTCTAATATGTTACGATGATTATTTTTTAATTGTAATGTAATATATTAAGAATAATATGAACATCAGGAATAAAATGTATATTTATATATATGAAAAAATGATAAAATTTTAGTAATTGGTTGTACAGACTTCAATGGTTAAAAATGGAGATATAATATTTTGATTATACTTTAAAATTATTTAAATATTGTAATACATCTTCCAGTGTAAAATTTATTTTATTTAAATAAATATGCTTAAAAATCTTTTTAATTAATTCATAATCTTCTTGTGTATCTAAACTTAAATGTAATTCATCGAATTTAATGTTTTTATATTTGTTTTTTAATTCATAGTCATACTGATAAGAAGAAAATTTTTTAATAATATAAGTTGTTACGTGCTCTTTCTCATTTTCATTTGCATTCATTTCTGCTTCTTTTAAAACATTAAAACTAAATATTTCACAATTAAACCCGTCGGGAAATTTACGTTGTCCATAATATTTTGGACCAAGATAGTTTAATTTTAACTCGAAATATTTATCAATCATCTTATCTATATATATTGGGTCAAATAATGGACAGTCGCTGGTTATTCTTATTATTGTTTCTGAATCGTAAAATTTAGCAGTTTCATAATAACGATTCAATACATTTTTTTCACTGCCTCTAAAACATTTAATATTTCTCTGTTTGCAATGTTCAAATATTATGTTGTCTTGTTCTAAGGTGCTTGTACAAATAATAACATTCCGTATATTTTTTGCTCTTGACACCCTATCGATAACGTGATCTAATACTACTTTATCTTCAATTTTTTTCATAACTTTTCCAGGAAGACGTGACGACCCCATTCGCGCTTGAATAATTACATCAATATTCTTACTGCACATAATATACACTACAAGTATATTAGATTAATTACAAAATTTATACATTATATACGTTTATTATTTTAGATAAACATATATATTATTTTATATATTATATGAAAAAAAATGATAAAATTTTAATAATTGGTTGTACAGGGATGCTAGGTTCTAATTTATTTGTTTTTTTGAAAAAATATTATAATTTTGTATATGGAACTTGTAGAAATGAGTACAATGTAAAAAATAAATATATATATAGTTTTGAACATACAAAAGATAATTTAGAACAGCATATTAATGAAATAAATCCATCTATAATTTTAAATTGTGTTGCTATATTATCATGTAATAATGATAAAGAAAAAGTAAATATGACTTATTCTAATTCTATATTACCGATTGAAATAAATAATATTTGTAATACTAAAAATATTTACTTAATTCATTTTTCAACAGATGCTGTTTTTGAATCATCTGATAAATATCATCATATTAACAGTGTATATAGTCCTACCACTTTTTACGGTTCAACCAAAATATTATCAGAAAGTATTCAAGAAAATGCGTTAGTTTTAAGAATATGTCCAATTGGATTCGATTATTTTAAGCAAAAAAGTTTATTTAATTTTATATATAATTCCACTGAAAAAACAATTAATGGATTTGAAAATTGTTTTTTTAATGGGTTAACAACAATCGAAATTGGAAAACAATTATTAAATATATTAGATAAGCGTGATATTAAAGGAATCCATCATCTAACTGGACCAAAAATATCAAAATTACAATTAATACAAACTATTAATGATATATTTGAATTAAATCTTAATATTATTCCAAAAACAGAACCATATGTGTCAAGATTATTAAAAGATGATTTAAATGATTCAAATAAATTAAATTGGGTAACTATGATAAGTGAATTTAAAAGTTTTATTGAATCATTTGAATCAATAATTAATACATAATATTTATTACATTAAATTAATAAATATTATTACATAACAACCATATCCCAACTAACTGGTGTGCCTAATTTTATATCTCTCGATGCTTTTTTACCACAAATATCATCCATATGACGTGAATGTAATCCATCGCCTGGACGAATCGATCTTACATTTACACCTTCTATAAGGAGATCTCCTTTTTGTATATCTTTAATAATAAATAATGATCTTCTGAATATTCTCATTTCACCTTTTACACCACCATAATGAATATTTCCAATTGCTTTTTCAGCAATACGTATAGAATCAATCATATCTTTAAATTCATGAGGTTCTAATGAAAATGACGAGTCGGGACCTCCAATTTTTCTATCACTAATAAAATGTTTTTCAACTAATCGCGCTCCTAACGCATACGCAGTCACCGGAACTGTAATACCTAATGTATGATCAGACAATCCAGTTAATACACCAAATGTATCCGATAAATGTTTTATGGTTTTTAAATTCGCATCTTTTGGATCCGCTGGATATGAACTTGTACATTTTAGTAATAATATATCAGTTGTACCATATTGTTTTAATGTTTTAACCGCTTCTTCGATCTCGGAAAGAGATGCCATGCCAGTACTTACAATAACAGGTTTTTTAGTTAGGGCTACTTTTTTAAGTAATGGAATGTCAATTATTTCCATTGAAGCAATTTTATATGCTGTAACATTTAATTCCTCTAAATGATCTACAGCAGTTTCATCAAAAGGTGATGATAAAAAATCCATTCCTAATTTTTCAGTTTCTTCTTTTATTATTTTATTCCATTCCCATGGTGTATGTGCTTCATTGAATAATTCCCATAATGTGTTTTTATCATCCCAATTAGTATTTTTTAATTTAAAATATTCGTTATCACATTTTAATGTAATTGAATCACCTGTATAAGTTTGAGTTTTAACAGCATCTGCACCAGATTCTTTTGCTAAACGTACTACTTTTAATGCTTCCGCTAAAGAACCATTATGGTTGCATGATAATTCAGCAATAAAATACGTAGGATTATTTAATGATAAGATTTTACTTCCAATTTTAAATTCCATATTTTTATATGATTGATTGAGAAAATAATTAAAATAATAAGTAAATTTTCGAAATTCGCATTCATTAGTAGTATATGGTTTATAACTTTTAATATCATATTTATATAATAAGCAATTTAATACTGCTTGATCATATATATGAATTTTACCATTTTTATATGATAAATCTTCATATGAAACATTATTTTCAACTAAACAATTATCCATCCATTCCTTAATAAACATCATTGTAAAATCAGTTTTTCTTATAAACATTGGGGATGTAAAAATATTATTTTTATCTAAAAACTCTTTATTGTTGTCCAAGTTAAAATATTTTAAACAACTATCTTTAATCATGATGTCATTTTTATTGAAATTTTCAAAACCCGGAATTATATCTATATTGTTTTTTTTCATGAAATTAATTACTGACATGCACGAATTTTTAAAACCATATGTTTCATAACGACTTGCATCCATATATATCAATATATCATTATCACCCAAAATTTTTAATTGTTCTAAAATAATATATGGTTTCCATGACCAATATCCATTTCCTAATTCTATATCAAGTAATTTTTTATTATTTTCATAAAATATTGTTTTTCGTATTTTGTTTAAATTCCATTGTATATGTTCATGTATATTTGCTGTTAAAAATGTTCTATCCATATTTTTTTGCGATTCTTCATATACATCACCATTTGCATAAGTTAATAAAATATTTTTACCATGTATTTTATAATTATTAACTAACCATTCTTTCCATAAACCATACGGTTTTTCTATTAATTCTTTCACCTTATTTGTTTCATTTTGTATAAACGTTTCATCAATTGTTTCGGATACAACATTAATCAATTCATAGTTTTTAATATTATAAAATTCAAATGTTTTTTCAAATAAATACTTAACTCTATTCATATGCCAATCGTTTGTAATTATTTTAATTTTTTCACCACAATTTTTAAAATATTCTCCAAAATGTATTGCTTCTTCAATTGTAGTTTTATTTGTATGTAAATGAACATTTACATCATATTTTTTTTCATTAATTTGATTAAAATAATTACAGCAAATCTGACTATGTATGATATTTGTATCATTAAATCTAAAACTACCTGAAAAATGTACATTTACATTAGTATGATCACTATCTAATATCGTATAGCATTTTTCTATTCTTCTTTTGGTAAAATCACTTAAAATACCGTTATGATCATTTGTTCCTCCTAAAATAACAATATGCATATATATATATATATATATATACACGTACCAATAATTTTTATGAAAAAATAGTTAAATAAAGTGATCAATATAACTTATTTTATAGTTAATGGTTTAATATAGTTTAAAAACTGCATAAAATTTATTCACGAATAATTTCTCTAATTCTCATACTACTTTTTCCATCCCATAAATCCATAGTTCCTTTACACTCTTTCAATTCAATTTCACTAATTTTATGAATCATTTGATTGGTTCCATGGTTCTCAATCAACGTGCTTGGACGTTCTGTATTTTCACGCAGTGTGAAACAAGGAATATCCAACGCTGTGCTTTCTTCTTGTAATCCTCCACTATCAGTCACCAAATATTTACAATTCGCCATTAAACATGTGAATTCTAAATAACCCAAAGGTTCGTCCAAGATAATATTTGGATTTTCTTGGACTTTTTGTAAATAACCCAATTTTTCCAAGTTGCTCTTGGTTCTTGGATGAATAGGATACACCAATTTCTCGGTCTTACTCAATTCCTCAAAATCATCAAATATTTCCTTCAATTTATCCATATCATCAACATTACTTGGACGATGTAAAGTAATTAACACATACTCTTTTGATTTTACACCCAATGTTTCATGATACTTGGTGTCCAAGGCTTGTTGTAAATATTTTTTTTGTGTATCAATCATTGTATTTCCTACCAAATACACGTTTTCCGTAACACCGAGTTCATTCAAATTATCTACACCACTTTGTTCAGTGATAAAATAATATTTGGTAATATGGTCGGTTAACACACGATTGACCTCTTCAGGCATTAGCATATCACCACTACGTAATCCACTCTCTACGTGTGCTAAATCAATATTTAATATCTTCGCAGCTAATCCAGCAGCCAATGTGCTAGTTACATCACCAAACACAACGACTAAATCCGGATTACATTTCTCAAATTCTACCTTTAATTTATCACGTATTTCTCCTAATTGTCCAAGATCGCCATCATACGTCATTAATTCTTGGATCACTGCGTCCTTGTCCTTCAAATATTCACCATTGTTAACATACATTTTATCATCAAAGTCACCTGATTTCGTTTTCTTTTCTAAAGACAGGTGGATATCTGGTCTTGGAAATTTCAATTGATTGAAAAAAACATCGCTCATTTTCGCATCAAAATGTTGCCCCGTGTGTATTAGGGTCAAATTAAAGTCTTCTTTTAATGCTTCATAAACAGGGAATGCTTTCATGAAATTGGGGCGAGCACCAATAATCAAAGTAATGTTTTTCATTATATAATATTTGAATATTTATTTTATATCAAATATTATAACATACCGAATTCTTAATCAAAACCCTCTTCGAAATCTTTCTTATTTTTTAATTTCACATTCACGTGATCGTTACGCATAAGATTTCGCTCCTCTACTGTTGCTTGTAATACAAGATGAGGACAGCCTTCACGTTTCATATGATGTAACAACGCATTTGTGTCTTTGGGAAAGCAATAACCACCATAACTTATTTGACCGTCAATACCAGGCACATCAGTATGCATTGGGTTTATCCATTTATTCTTTAACATTAAATCCCTTACCATATTAT
>Ga0209632_10003300_pt1 | contig 14939 bp, 8 predicted proteins | sample COG_10_FD_184754 | JGI IMG/M metagenome (GOLD analysis project Ga0209632, IMG submission 184754) | Pelagic Microbial community sample from North Sea - COGITO 998_met_10 (SPAdes) (version 2) | ecosystem: Environmental > Aquatic > Marine > Neritic zone/Coastal water | place: Helgoland, sampling... | reverse complement strand
TACAAATATTTTTAATTTATATTAATTTTTTTTCTATATTATATTATAAAACAATGGGAACGGATCAAATTATGTATTGTATAGTTGCTTTGATTTTAGGAATGTTAATGTTTCATATGCTTAAAAACGTTTGTGGGTGTAAGACTGTTGAAGGGAAGACAATGCCTACAGCGATGCCTACAGCGATGCCTACAGCGATGCCTACAGCGATGCCTACAGCGATGCCTATTTGTACGCCGCCGCCCGGGATTGCGGGGGGAATGGCCGATAAGGGTTTTGATACATTTGACTCAACCACCGGCGACGAATGGTGGACATATAGGGCTTGTGGATATGGCGGACAAACACACACAGGGCGTCAAATAGGGCGGGAGAAGATTCAGGACCTCACGAACATCCCTCCAAGCTGGAATTTTGAACGTAAAAAGACTAACAACCCGAAATATGACATTTACCAAAACAGTGACGTAATGTCATCACCGCAGTGGTTCCGGAGTTGTATGATAGCCAATCGCGCATCTTGGCCACAAGACCCCGGCAGCGTACACAACATGCAGCTGCACTATGATCCGGCCGAGCGAACCCAAAAATCTAATGGGTACAAGAAGTGGCCAGAATATCTTTTGAATTTGGAAAACTTCAAAGAATATAACGGGTCCGAAATATTGAACCTAGAGGATTTAAATGACCTTTATTGCCCCGGTTCCTCTACCCTGAAGGCATGTGGCTGCTGAAGGCATGTGGATGTTGTGATTCGGGGAATTGCTTACGCCAAAAATGGATAATCATCATCAATAATTTTTTTAATTTTATCATTTTCATATAAATCTTCTAAAGTCATAAATGTTCTATAGTTATCATTATTTTTTATCATAATATTTGTTAAATTAGATTTACCAGTATTTTCATTAAATAATTCATATAATAATATAAATTTAGTATCTTTATTAGTATTTTTATTAGCATTATTATAAATTAATTGTAAATTATGTTTTAATTTATCTGGATCTTTTTCATCACTGTTAAGTAATAAGAAACCTATATTATGTGTGATAAATAATTCATTAAATGTTAAACCTCTTAAATCATCAATATTAATATTGAATAATTTATCATATTTTAACATTGTAATAGGAACTTCCGAAATTCGTTTTCTAGATGTTGTTTTAACGCGTACAGTTTTATCCAAAATTTCTATAATAACTCCTTCATATGTTATTTTTTTACTAGTAAAGGTGACATTCATACCTTCTTTTAAATTACTTTTTTCATCATATATCATATATTTAATTTTTTTATAATCAGATACTGAATTAGTTGTAATACATTCTTTTATACCTTTATCAATCGTCATAAAGTCCATATTAAACTTATCTAAATATGTTAAGACGATAGTATATTTACCAAATAATGATTTAATTATATTTGGAATGGTAGATAGTTTAGGTGATAATGGAGATGGTTTATTTGTAGTAATAACTGAATCATTATAATCATAAAAATTAATATCTTGAATGAAAGAACTTTTATATTTAAATATTTCATCTAATTTATTATTTATTAATTGTGAATAATTAAAAAATATTTCACCATTTTTTTCAGTTTTATATAAATCACTACGATCAATATTATTTTGTAAAATGTAATTAATTGCATCAAAATCTTTATTAATTAATAATAATTCAATTAGATTCCAAATAACCTTTTCTTTTATTATTTTTCTATTTTTATTTAATGTTTTATTAATAATTAATTTATTTTCTTTATTATCATAAATACATCTATTTGAATAAGTTTTATCTGTATAAATATTTATATCACTAGTTAATTTTTTAGTATATTCTGAATATACTTTTTCATTTAATACCATGAATATTTTATTATCGTCAATAATTTTTTTTATTATTTTAGATAAAGAAATTTGTTTATCATAATTTAGTAAAATTTTATCATTTAAAATAGTATTAATAATATCAATATATTTTATTTCAATAATTAATTTATCTGTATCAGGTATATCACCTGAACTAATTTCTTTTATAATACCTGTGAATTTATATGTTTCATAAAAATTAAAGAAATCATTATTTTTATCAACAAAATTTACTTCTTTACCATTAATTATTTTTTGATTTATTTTAAGATTATATTCTTTATTTAGACCATATGTACCATGTTCTATTGTATAAAATTCACATGAAATAGTATCATTTTTAAGATAATATATAATACTTTGAATAGTTAATGTAGTAAAATATTTAATATAATTAAATTCGTTATTAAATTTATTATCTGAATCATTATATATTTCATTTGTTTGTAAAATATTATTAATATGATTAATATTTATATTACCTAAAATATAATATGAATGTTTTTTATTATCATATTTAATAGGTGTAATAGGTATATATGAATTATTATCATAAATAATATCAGTTATAAAATTTTCATCATTTACAATAATACCTTTTATATCATATTCAATATATTCCAAAACATTAGAGAAAGATGGTAAGTTATCAATATTAAATTCATATACTAATTCAAATCCACCTTTAATAGATGTAGGTAATATAGGATAAATATTATTATTAGATTGATCTATTATATGAGAAACTTTACAATAATTATCTACAAATAAGACAGGTTTATCAACAAGTTCTATAGTATTTTCATATGTATTAATATTAATATGTTTATAATTTATATCATATAAATTTGTGATATGTTGATAAATACCTTCAATTATAATATAAATATAATCAGAAATATTTTTATTAGGATTAATATTGTTTTTAAGATCACATATAGGATACGGTAATACTTTATTATAATAATAGATTGGTTCATACATATTATTTTTTTTATAAATAAAATTAGTTATATTTTTTTTATCATATTTGAATAATTGTAATTTAATATTAACAATATCATCAATATTTTCAAATATTATAATATTTTTTTTATCATCTAGTTCATTTATTAAAGGTAATATATATTTATGATCTTTTATTTCATCACTACTCAAGTATCTCATATAATTTTTATGTGCTATGATTAAATTATAAATAAAAATAATGATATGAGGTTTATTATATATATTAATTTTATTAATAAATTCATCTAATAAATTTACTGATTGACTATTATCTTTAATAGGTTTTAAATGTTCAATAATAGGTAAAATATGTTTACCGTATATATTAATATTATTTAATTTAGTATGAGTATCAATATCGTTGATCAATATTAGAAAATCTTTAATATCTTCAATATTATATTTATCACTTTTAAATAATTGTATAATATTACCTTCACCCATTTTTAATAATAACTGATATGAATGATCACCTTCTAGACTATTAGTGAAAGTGTGTAAAATATAATCTTTGTGATTATATGTTAAATATTGTCTTAAATATTCAGTAGATTTACTAGATAATTTTTCTAAACGTTCATCACTAAGAGTTGATGATTTTTTTATTCTATTAATTAAATCTTTTTTGCTAATTAATAATTTTATTTTATTTATATAAGTAGTATCTAAATTAGCTAAACAATATATTAATGAATTATTATCTTGAATAATACCATTTATAATGAAACCACCTAAATTAGTATCTTCAATATCTTCATTATGATTAAATAAATTTTGCAATTTTTTATGAACATGACAATATCTACCGATATTACATGGTGATAATTTATTAATTCTTATTAAAGTGGTTTTTGATTTTTGTTCCACTAATTTTTCGACCTTTTTAGTTTTTTCTGGTTTTAAATTAGGATAACAACAAGGAAATTTACTAATCCCTTTATTATATTTAGGGTGACCAGACGCATCCATCATCCACCTTGGTTCTATAAATAAAACAACTCGTTTATATTTTTCATTAATTTCATCCTTTATTTCATCTGGGATCTTAAGTGATTCAATATATGTATTAAATTCAGGCCAATCAGCATCTGTAAATTTATAATTAACTTTTTGAGATTTTTGTTTAATTATATCTAAAATTAGTGTTTTTATTTCTTTATGTTTTTCGATAATTTTTTTAGTAGAAAATTGTTTACCTTCTCTAACCCATACAAATTTATCTGATTTACCTTTTTTAACACCATCTGGTATAATATTATCAATATATTTATGAATATCTCTTGGATGAATAGGTACATCTTTAGATATATCCCAATACTTAGGACAAATATAATTCACATTGATAGAATCATCAGATGATTTAGGTTGATTTATTGCGAAAGAATATGATTTAACTTTATCTTTATCAATACTGTGCTTGTGAATTAAATCATCTAATGATAATCTCATTTCTTTCTTTTTTTCTTCAATACTTAAATTTAATGAATTAATAATATCATTTTTATCAATTCTATTTAAATCTATATCACTTAAAGCGACGGTTTGTTTTTTATCGGCTGCTTGACATGCTCTAGCTTGACCTTTAAATAATTCAGGATCTTGATCTTCTAATTTTTTTTTAAAGTATGAATTGAGTACTACCATTTCTTTTTCAGAACTACCTCCACCACTTGAATCTTCTGAATCGCTATCATCAGATAATTCACTACCATCATCATCTTCATCATCTTCATCTTCTTCATCATCTTCATCTTCTTCCTCGGACACATCTTCTGCATCGGAATCTTCATCTTGAATTATTAATTTTTTAGGTAATTTTTTATGTAAATCTTTAGGAATATGATTTTCTATTTTACTAATTATTTCAACATTTTTTTGTACATTTAAAAATAAATCTTTATATTCTTTATTTAAATCTTTTGAATCAAATACAAATTCAGAATATAATTTCATCATAAAATGAATAAATTTACATAATTTATTTAATTCTGAATCTGTAGTAATATTGAATAGTTGTAATCTAATGTTTTTTTCAAGATATTTATCAATAATAATAGATGATCCAGGTTCTTTAGTGGTTGTTCTATATGTTTTTTTACCTTGTTTTTCTTTTACAACACTCTCTTCTTCCCATTGTTGATAAATTTGTCGTGCGGCTTCAATTGTGATACCAAAATTTTCATGAATAATATCAATAATCTGATCATTAGAATAATTATTTCTAGGATGCTTCAATGTTGATATAATACTATCATATACATCCATATTTTCATAATTATCAACTCTTTTATAACTCATATGAATACTATCATCTTCTGGATTCATATCCATTTTTTCTTTTAATAATCTGAAATGAGTATAAAAATTATTAATAAATTTTATTATATTGTTTTTTTTAAATTTATATGATCCTTTATTATCAATAAAATTTTCTAATGAATAAATTAAATCACAATTAAAATATTCCATATTAATATTATCATCTAGTATTAGTTCAGGTATATCTATGATTGAATATATTCTATTATTATTTATTCTTTTAATAAGAATATTAGATTCTTCTATAATTTGTTTTAAATGTTCTTGAGTTATTTTTATATCATAATAATTATTAATAATAATATCAACATTACCATCTAAATGGAGTATGAATGAGAAAAAAATATTTCCAGTATCAACGATAGTATGCACTTTTATAAAAAATACATTTGTATATTTAATAAATGATGGTACGAAACCAATATTTAATGGGATATATTCTTTATAATCTTTTAAGAATTTTTTACATAATTTTTTATTAATTAAATTACTTTCAGTACTTAATTCAAGTTTTAAAGAATTTTTATTTAATTTAAAATATGTATCTTCATAATCTTCTAATAATAATTTAGTTAATGAATATGACCCGTTTAAAGGAAAATCTGCAAATAATTTAATAATTTTAACATCATTATCATCATTAAAATTAGTGGATAATTTCATTAATTTAAAATTAAATACATCTTCTTGTAAAAGATTTTTTTTATCATTAATTTTATTATTAATTTTTTTAAAAATTGAATAATTATTTATGATTAAATTTTTAGTACTTAAATATTGTTTTTCTCTTTTTTTAATATTAGAAGGATTACTATAATTTATAATAAATAATTTATTAATTTGCGGGAAAAATTTTCTAATAATACCATTATAAAAAATATCCAAATTATCAATTTTTTCATTAAAATCTACAATAGATAATTTTTTATTAAGATCAATATCTACAATACTAAATAATTCTTTTAAAGAGAAATAATAAATAGTATTATCAGATATATTATTATTTTCTAATAATTCATTATATTTATTAATTATTGTGGGAAACTTTTTCGGAATACCTGATTCATTAACAAAATCTTTATCAGGTAATAAAGCAGTTATTTTATTATCTTTAATAATATGATTCATTTCACCGGTATTTTCATATTCAAAACATAGTGATTTATTATTTGAATAAGCATATATTTCATTTGATGTAATTGATTCTTTAGGATAACAATAATTAATTATTTTATTTATTATTGTTATATTAGTATCATCGGGATATAAATAATCATCATAAAAAGTATGTTCTTTATCTGTAATAACATTTACAACACGATATTTAATTAATTCGTCATGTTTATCAGACAACATATATTATAATAAAACATTATTTTTTAAAAACATAAGGCGTATGGTTAATGGACATCCCACAATACTGAACAGGGGTTTTAGCATAATCTATTGGTTGATATAACCCTATCTTCTCCATTTCTTCCAGATTAAATTTCATATAGTCCCAAAAGGATTTATCATGACCTACTGTTTTATTCATGACATGAGCTAATTCATGTCCAGTAGTGAACATTATAGAATTATTTTCATTGAAGGGATAACCTTCTGATGTATGTCTTAAGCATATAGCTAATTCTTCGCCCTTGTTCACAGAATAACTCTTATACTTATGATGTGGATCACATTCAATTAGAGAATTTAATCTAAGATTATTAAGCATTCTTTTAACACCATGATCTTCTGAATGTGCTTTTCTCATATGATCGACAAATTTTAGAATATCTTTTTTAAGATTAGCTAATCTATTAGATGCTTCTTGTGAATTAGGAAGATCTCTAACAATATATACTTGGTCATCTACAGTGGATTTTACTCTTATTACATCTTTATCTAATACTTTATTATTAATCATAAATAACACTAAAAAGAATATTGATACTATAATAATAAATAATAATAAATCATCCATATATAATATATTATTATAATAAATTTGAAAAATAATGAAATAAAAATATAATACATTTATAAATGGATCTATCTTTTCTAGATGATGATAAGTTATCTGATAAACTGAAAAAATATAAATTGGATGATATGAAACAGGATTATTTAACGAAATTAAATACAATACATATACATTGGAAAGAATTAAATGAAAAAATTATAAAAGAATGTAAACATGACTATGTTATAGAGAGAGAAAATTGTCAGTACGGAGAGAAATGGTATACGTGCTCAAAATGTGGTCATATAAGGTGATAGTAATTTTATATATAATATATAATATGAAGAAATTATTATTAATTACTTTAATATCAGGAATATGTTTTTTTTATTATTATTATTATAAAAATGTTGAAGAAAAAAAAGATAAAAATATCAAAAAAATAAAATGGAATGATGAAATAATATATATATAAATTAAACATAAATTTGATTATATAATGTAAATAATAATACAATAATTATGGATATTGAAGAAATGGTATCAGATATCAGTAAATATGATAATATTACCAAATCATTTTATGATTATTATAAAAATGATCATAATTTATCATTTGATAAGATATTAAAACTTGTATTAAAAAAACATAAATTTAAGGATAAATTAAACAAAATAATATTAAGGAAATCATATTTGAATATGGTAGAACAAAATATTTTAGAATTAGATGAGGATTTTATGAAATCTCTAATAAAGAAACCGCAACGGAGTTTATCAGGGATACAATCTGTTAGTATATTAACATCACCTTATCCTACTTGGAAAGATGAATCTGGAAAAGAACATAAACAGAACTTTAGTTGTAAACATAATTGTTACTTCTGTCCTAATGAAATTACTGATGGTAAAATGGTAATGCCTAGATCATATTTATCTAAAGAACCAGCATGTATGAGAGCAAGTAGGAATGATTTTGATCCTATGGAACAGATATATGATAGATTAAATACTTTAGAAATGATGGGTCATCCTTTGGATAAAATAGAACTTATTGTACTAGGAGGCACGGTACTTGAGTATCCACGAGAATACTTAACATATTTCACTATACAATGTTATTATACATGTAATATATATCCTCTTAAAAATGATAGAAAAATGCTATCATTAAAGGAAGAGCAAAAAATAAATGAAACAAATAAAATAAAAATTATAGGTTTAACATTAGAAACAAGACCAGACGGAATTAATTATGAATCTATATATTTTCTAAGATTACTGGGAGTAACTAGAATGCAAATAGGTATTCAACATACTTCTAACAGATTATTAAGTATTGTTAATCGAGGACATACAATAGAAGATTCAATTGATGCTATAAAATTATTAAAGGATAGTGGTTTTAAAATCATAGCACATCTTATGCCAGATTTACCATATGCTACAAAAGATGAGGATTTTGAAATGTTCGAACAAATATTAAATGATCCTAATTTATTATGCGATGAATATAAAATCTATCCCTGCGTAGCTACAGATTTTACAGTGATAAAGTTATGGGCTGATAAAGGTAAATATACACATAATGTAGATAAAGATCCTTATTATCTGAGAGATCTAATTGGTTATTATATGAGACACGTTCAACCTTGGGTGAGAGTACCTAGAATTATCAGAGATATACCTAATGATTATATACATCACGGAAATAAAGAGGGTCATCTTAGAGAAATAATTGATAAAGAGATTGATACAAATGAGATAAGAGGAAGAGAAATCAAGGATACTGTATTAAAAGAATATCCTGTTCTCATAATAGATTCATTTAAATCGTCTGGTTCCACAGAATATTTCATACGTTATGAAACTAAAAATAGAGAAAATATTTTAGGATTTTGTAGATTACGATTAGGAACACCAGATAATCCTTATTTATCTGAATTATCTAATAGTGCGATCATTAGAGAACTACATGTTTATGGAAAAACTACTATTGTTAATAGTAAATATGATAAAAAACATATTCAACATTTAGGACTAGGTAAAAAACTTGTTAAGAAAGCAGAATGGATTTCTTTAAAAAATGGTTATACTAATATATGTATTACTTCTGGTATAGGTGTTAGAGAATATTATAAAAATAAATTAGGATATAAATTAGAAGGATTATATATGAAAAAGAATATATTATTACCTATTGTAGAAATGTTAGGAATAGGTGTATTTATTATAACTTTAAATTTGATTTATTATTTTAAATTAAAGTAAATAAAATAATATAATACTATGGAAGATGAAATGGTGGTTCTTATCATTGTATTATATATATCACTAATTATTATGTCGATCGTGGGAATATGTTGTTGCTTCGGTGGGTATCAGGCATGGTGTAATAAGGATAATAAAGTATTACCGAATAAAGAAGACGGTGATATGATGACTTTATAAATTTGAAATTAATAATAATCTTTTTTTTTATATTCTTTAAAATTTAATAATAATAAATATATATAATGGATGAAAAAATAATAAAATCATCAAGAGAAATATATATATATATATTTTAAAATTAAAACAAAAACCTTGATAAAAATTTGAAATAATTATTTAAGATTAAATAAACAAATAAACTATGGGAAAACCATTCAAGATGCAGTACAACCGCTCGAAGAAAGTTACGGTAGAAAAGGAATACAAAATTACCTTTGACCATCGGTCAAAAGTTCCAGAACCATCCAGGGAAACTATGTTTTCATTCAATAAGAATATGAATATTCCTAGCGAACTCTGGGAGGGAGATGTCTATATGAATTCTCGTATTCATACCAAGGTAAACAAATCTGGAAAACCCTATTGTCTTGATATGGATTATACTGGTAAAAGTTCATATACAAGGCACGTGACTCCTAAAGCACTTATCTTTACAAGAGATTAATTTAATTTAATATAATTATAATATTTTTTTTTATAATATATATATATAATGTCAGATTCAGATGAAGATATGGATAATTTACAAAGAATTCAAAGAATAGCCGAAGCGCATTACAAGGCCGGTACGTGGCCATTAGCAGATGGTAATTCATCTTCTGACGAGGATTGGATACAATCCGCTACACCAAATCAAATTAGTGCTTTAAAAAGAGAATATAATAACCTGAAAAGAGATTGGAAAAACAGACAACCGCCAAGTTGGCATATACAGAAATTGGTAGTAAAGGATGGTCCTGCCGCCAGAAAAGAAATAGAAAGATTAATAACTGAATTCAGAGTAGATTTAAATTCTGTTTATGAATTACATGAATACGGGAAGTTAAAAGGTCAACCTCAAAATCCTCTTCTTTTTTGTGTGACTAGCATGCCCATGTTAAATCTATTAGTCAAGCATGGAATAGATATAAATAAGAGAGGAATGAGTGGGTCTCTACACTTCTTACACCACACTAAAAGTTCAGTAATTACAAAATATTTATTAAGTAATGGTGTAGATCCAAATATACGAGACGATCTTGGACGGACTCCTCTACAACTTTCTTATAGCGAATTTGGTCAATACGAAAAAGGTAACAAAAGCAGAATAGACTTTTTAATTAGAGCCGGCGCTGACATGAACGCCCAGGATAAGAGAGGTAAAGGTATTATTCATGAAATTTATCGGATGTTTTGGACATCAGGTGGTGGTCCAAAACTTATAGAGGAAGGTGCTAAAGTAAATTTACAAGACATAGATGGATCTACGTGTTTACACATATTTGAAGCAGTATTAGAAAATGATATAAAGACTTATCATGCCCCACGGTATCGAGGTCTTGGTCTGGTTGCTGTAATAAAAGATCAATATAAAAATATGGAAAAAATATTTTATAATCTCTTTAAACACGGATCTAATCCGTTTATAAAAAACAAAAAAGGATACGCCGTCATAGATAATCTACATGTAGCAGAAATTTACTCGAAGTATATCGCGAACCTATTAAATTCAGAACAAAAACTAGCAATAGCTAAGCTGTTAATCGTTAATAAAGAAGATGAACTACCCTTGGAGGTGATAGAACTAATAGGGAAAATACTAGAAGAGGTACATGTAAAAAAACTAGGCACATCTCCTGAATATTTGAAATCATCCAGAAAAACCTTTAAAAAAATGCTGAGAGAAATTCTCTTACCTAAGATCAGAGAATCTTACCCAGAATTTGATACAGATGACATGGTCGCCCGATATGAAGAACTAATCAAGAACCCCAATACATCTACACAACAGAAGGAAAAATATGAAAAATTTATGGCAAAACGTTTAGAAAAATTAAAGAGAATGAATTCATCTAAAAGTTTAAAATCAAATGACAGTCGTAATTCAAGGTCTGTCAGAAGCAGTTCAATTCCAAATAAATCCGATAGAGAATCTCGATCATTAAATAGTAAAGAAGAGCTAGAAGAAGCACTTAGAGTATCCTCACTACCAGAACAATTAGGCAAAAAAAAAACTAAGAAAAAGAAGAATACACAAAAAAAGAAGAAGAAGAATACACAAAAAAACAAGAAGAAGAATACAAAAAGAAATCAAAATAAATAATTAGTATGTATTCACATTACATAATACTATGATCTACACAATCTAGAATACAAGTCTAATATTCACCATTAATAATTTTATTAAATATTTTAATACTTACTTTTAATCCTTTATCAGATTCTAATTTATCTAAAATTTTTTGTTTACTTAATACTTTGATGTATCTTTCATGATATTGTTTAATAGAATATATTTCTGGTGATCCGTATTTCTTTTTTTTATTCTCTTGTTTATTTTCTATAAATTCATAATTAAGTTCCATACCATCCGATGATTCAATCCAACCATGAATCTGAAGATTTCCGTGGGTGATTTTTGCATGGCATTTTTTACATAGAGGTATAATATTAAAATCTTTATTCTTATGGAAATGTCCTGTGTTACCATGTTCGTCACAGTCAGCTTGTTCGAAGATATGGTGAGATTCTACTGCATCGGATGTACAATCAGGAATAGAACATTTTCCCATGAGGACATTAGAATTGTATACTGATTTTTTTGTGCTGACAATATTATTTTTTTGTCCTGTTAATCTTAATTGTATTTGTTTGGCCATTGCAATAAAACCTTTATCTAAACCTAATGATTCTGCGATTTTAATTCCGTAAATACTAGGACCTACACCTTCACATAGTTTGCGGTCAAATATAATTTTATCATCTTCAAATGTGATTCTTAGATGACAGATCCGTAAATTTTCGATATTTTTTACTTCTTCTAATTCAACAAGTTCAGATAGGTGAGAAGTAAACATAAAACTGGATTTTTTCACACTTAATTTATGTAAAGCAGACGCGACAAGTGATATAGCACTGGAGACTTCAGTAGTAGAACAAATTTCATCTCCTAGGATTAGACTGTTCTCATTCGCTCCATTTAAGAAACTGTTAATATCTAAACATTCAACTACAAAACTACTATGAGATTTAAATATATTATCATTACTAATAATCCTAGTAAAAATGTGTTGGTAGGGTTTGTAGAAAAATTCACCAGAAGCTACGTATAGCCCTGATTGTGCCATGATTAGATTCAATCCAATCGCTTTCATTAGGGTACTTTTACCACCGGCGTTTACGCCATACAATAGAATGCCATCACATCCACCCTTACCAAGACATACATCATTTCTAATAAAAGCTTTCTCGGATATATTTTCGACAATAGGGTGTCTAATATCATTTGCCACTATAAATGCTTTATCTGCGGATTCTTCAATAGTAGGTTTATGATAATTATTAGTCACAGCTAGAAAAGCACCACAACTAATGAAATCTACATCAGCAATAAATTCATTAATATTTTTCAAAGTTTCATGATAAGTTTCTTTTACATATTCCAGATTTTTCTTCCATAGAGATTGGTTCTTATTAATCAGTTGTCCATTAAGGATAATTAATTCTTTAGAAATTTCTCTTATTACATCTAAATCTATAATGTTATTAGTATTATTATGATTTTTAAATTTAATATCATTTTTGTTAAATTCATAAATTATATCTCCATCAGAATTTCTAACATAAATGTTATTGTTGTTTAAATTTTCAAACTTTTTGGTAATTGTGATGGAACGTTTTTTAGTACAAAATATGAAATGATCCATCTTGTCGCTGTAATCATATCTTACAGGAGAATTATTAGAGTTTTCATCAATTAGTTTACTAAATCTATCACAAATGCTTTGGATGTTGTTCATGTTATAATTTATCTTATTAGAAATTTCATCTATTTCCAGATATTTACCTTCTTTAAACAATGATTTCTCTATACTATTGTTACTATTAATAGAATTAAAATTATCGAAATCAAATACTAAATTTAGATATTCATTATATTCACTAAATCTATCAAAATCATTATTATATTTACTATAATCAATTCTATCATTGTTTTTTATAGAATTGATTAATTTAAGAATGTATTCATATGCTATATGATCATTTAATAGATCAATTGTTTCATACATATCAGGAATACCAATTTTTCTTAAGGATTTATCTAAGTCATTAATTTTACCTATATTTTGTCTAGTTTCTTCATAGTATTTATCACAGATAAATATTTCAATTTTATTATATCTATCATTAATAATATTAGGATCCATACTGGGATGTAATAGTCTTTCCTTAAAAACGCGTTTTCCCATTGGGCATTTACATTTATTAAGCAATGTGTATAGACTATCAGCAGTTCCTTTATATGAATTATTATTATTGCATATATTTAATTGTGTAATACCATCGGATGAGATTGTTAGATAATCTATATCATTTAATTCAATAGGTTCCGCAATACCATTTATCAAATCTGCTGAATGTGTATGGATATACTTAAGAAGCAATACGTATGAAAGACATACTAAGGGTTTTCTTTCCAGATCAAAGTATTCAATAGGTGATAACATAGATTTTAATTTAAATACATCTTTTAATACATTATTTTGATAGTTAATTTTTTTAAGATCTTTTATATCAGATTTATATAAATCAATTTGGTAAGTTTTATTAGAAATATCTAATAAATTAATAATTTCATCATTAGACATGGAAACAGAATGGCTTTTGTGAACAAGAATTTCAATACAGAAAAACGTATTCATAATGCGAATCATTTCATTAATCCAATGTGAAAGATCATTAAGATTAGAAGATATATCACTAATATAATTCTTACCAGTTTGTATATTAATTAGAGAAGTCCCTACAGATACTATTTCTGTACTGTTCACTTTATCTGAATCTATATAAAATGAGATTAAAAATTTATCAGGATCTTTATTAAAATCGGAAAAAGATGTACCAGGTGATAGTGTTTCTGTAATACTTCTTCTAGGATTAGGTGTTCCTGTTACCTGATCTACAATAACGACCGTCCAGCCCTCATTTAGGAGCAGATTTGCGAATTTGTTCTTCGTATGGGTTTGAACACCCATCATGAATAGATTTTTTCTACTATGAGGTTTTGACTTATTTCTCTTAGTCACAATTATCTGTAGTGTCTCTTGTATTTCCCATAGATTAGGGCCTATAATAGTGAATTCGTCTGGACAGAAGGCGTACAACTCATAGAACTGACCAGCCTGTAAAAAGACACATGTTTTCGGACCATAGGTTTTTACAGCATTATCGTGGTATACAACATATATATCAAAAATATTACTAGTCATGTTTATTATATATATATATATATATAAAGATTTTATTTTTAAATAATAATAT
>Ga0209632_10003298_pt1 | contig 14948 bp, 12 predicted proteins | sample COG_10_FD_184754 | JGI IMG/M metagenome (GOLD analysis project Ga0209632, IMG submission 184754) | Pelagic Microbial community sample from North Sea - COGITO 998_met_10 (SPAdes) (version 2) | ecosystem: Environmental > Aquatic > Marine > Neritic zone/Coastal water | place: Helgoland, sampling... | reverse complement strand
GTTTGCGTTTGTACGTGGTATAAGCACGAACGACAACTTCAACATGCGCTCTGCTAAGGGGCTTGGAGTCCCTTTTTCGGTTTCAGGAGTAATGCCTACCCAGACAATTGTATTTAACTACCCTGTACAAACACCCATTAGAGCCACGGCTCTTGTGTCTCCATTTACAGCTGGGGACACGGTATATTCCACTCCCAACACTTCAACAACAGCACCGTCTCTTGTTGGAACTATAACAACGGTAACTATTACGGCTACAGACACCACGCTTGTTATTGACACTTCAGCAGGTGCTTTAGCTGGAGCTACCGACTTCGTGTTCTACGTTCGTAACCAGATTGCTGAGAGTCAGGGGCTGTTAGGACACTACTGTGTGATGACACTTGAGAACGATTTAACCACCGCAACAGAGATGATGGCGGTAAAGGTTGACATAATGAAGAGTTATCCTTAGAAATCAGTATCTTTGAGGCTATGTTAAATGTCAGGCCTTTATCCGAAAGTGATTACGATGAAATACTTATTGGATGGTGGAATGACTGGGGCTGGACGCCTCCTATGAAAGACTTTCTTCCAGAAAACGGCAAGGGTGGTCTTATGGTTATGGATGGTGACGAGCCAGTGTGTGCAGGGTATATTTACATAACAAATTCAAAAGCGGCATGGTGCGACTGGATAATATCATCAAAGACTTACAGAAAAAAACCTCAGAGGCGAGAAGCGCTGAAGATGTTGGTAGAATCATTGACCGATGTGTGCAGGGCGCAAGGGTACAAGTACACGTATGCTCTGATAAAGTCAAGACCACTTATAGAAATATACAAGAGTCTTGGATATACGCAAGGAGAAAAATATTCAACAGAAATGATTAAGGGATTATAGAATGGCAGTAGCAAGTACGGTAGCAATAGTTGGTGCAGCGGTAGGGGTGGCGGCAGCAGTTGCGTCAGGGGCGCAAGCAGGCGCAGCAGCCGCAAAATCAAAGAAGGCTCAGAGAGAAGCTGAGGGGCAAGCAAAGAAAAAGCTAGAAGAGGCAAAAAAAGAGATTCAGAGAATGCCAATGCAGGAGCTTTCGCTTGACCTACAAGCGTTTAAGGCTGAGCAGGAGGCGTCACAGGTAGCAGCAGCTCAGTCAATGCAGGCAGCACAAGAGGGAGGAACCCGTGGTCTTGCGGCAGCAGCAGGTCGTACACAGATGGCTGACATAGCACAGCAGAGAGCTGCTCGTCTTGACAAGGCATCTGAACTTCAGGCGCTTGAGATGACTAAGGCTAAGGAGCGTCAGGAGGCGTCTGATAAGCTTACAGGTTTGAGCCTCGCAGAAGCACAGGGCGCACAGGAGGCAGCGGCACAAGAAGAGATGATGGCTCAGCAGTACACGCAGCAAGCCATTGGTTCTGGCGTGGAGGCTGTCAAAGGAGCAGCCAACCTATACAGTGCTGTACAAGGGCCTTTCGACCCGACAGGGATTAAATCATCTATTAATAAAAATATGAGCGGAATGGACGCTGACCAAGTGTCTGACTTCAAAGACTTTGTAATAACAAATCCAGACTTACTACCAACTGGTAGTGTTTTACCTGATAACTTCGACTCCATGAATATAGACCAATTAAAAGAGTGGTCACCAAGCGTTTTTACTAATGGCTCTAACTTTAATGAATTTTACAATTTGTACAAACAGAGCCCATACTAACAAGAACGACAATGGCTAAGACATATTACGGATACAAGAAAAGAGAGGGACTAAAACCTATTGACTACCTCGGAGCCACTAAAGACCTTACAGAGGGGCTTACTGGAATTTTTGAAGAGAGAGAGAAGGAGAGGGGTCTAATAGAGGAGGAGATACGAGAGGCTGAGAAGCAGACGAAGGACGTCCCTATGGGAGACAGCTCTACATTAAACGAGGCGGTTTTAGACTCGTCAAGCGGTGCTGCCGAGGCGCTTAGGGCTCAGACTCAGCTTATGAGAAATGGTATAATAAAGCCATCAGAGTTTACTAAGTTTAAACAGAACGTGATGGATGGTATGGTGGACTTGAAGGAGGGCGCTGTGTCGCTCAACAAGCACATAACCGAAACTTCAGCTGCCGTTGAAGCAGGCACTGCCAGTGTGGCTCAGGCGAAGTTTTTAGAGGACGCAATGCAGGACACGTGGTTTGACAGGACGAGGATGTACACAGACCCTAAGAGTGGTCACATGATGATTGTACGTACAGACGAGAAGGGGAAGGACATAAAGGGTTCTGAGAACTCTGTAAGGAATTTCAAGAACCAGACTAAGCAGATTATAGCAAGGTACGACATAGAGAAGGAGACGTCATCGTTTACCAAGACACTTGGAGAGGACATTAGGTTGTCTATGAAAAGTGGTGTTAAGACTGTAAAAGATGCCCTATCTAAAAAGACCATTGACCCTGTAACTAAGAAAGAATATACGGGATTTGACCTTGTTAATAAGTATGTTGACGGAGCTTCAGACGCAGACCTTGCAAGCATACTTGTTGATGAGCTTAGCGGTAATTACAGCCCTACGGGTGACGTAAACGACAAAGGCAAGGCTGGAATGGTATATTACGAGGCTGACCCGACAGCAGTCAACAAGAACTCAAGAGTACCAAAGCTAACACCTGAACAGAGAGATGCCGCAAGAGAGTATCTACGAGCAAACATATACGCACAGATAGACTACTCTGAGACGGCAGCTACTCCTAAAAGTCCATCCTCAGCCGATATAAAAGCATCAGAAGGAAGAAAAGTTGGAGTCAAAGGAATTAATACACTTGCTGACTGGTACTCCGCAAAGACTCCTGAAGAAAGAAAAGTTGCAGCAGCAGGACTCGCGAGTTCTTTAGGTGATGACTTTGTGTCTCTGACTCCAAGTGATGACGGAAAGACAGCAACGCTTACTATGATTCAGGAAGTAAATAACAAGTCAGTAAAGGTAGACATTCCTATTACTATGGAAGGGGTGTCATTTGATAAGTTTATAAAAGACTTTGGTCAGGCATTAACAGGTCAGGATGTGTCACCTTATTATCAAGACTTTGTAAAGGACGGAAGAACTGTTGAATTCTCGCCAATTGACACTAATATAAGCTACGGGGATGGTGCTTACAAGAAGACATTCCAAAAACCACCCAAAAACCTAAAACAGACTCTTGCTGATGTGGGTGATTGGAGGGCTAATGTGGTAAAAACCATTGATGACATAGATGTAGGAACAGGCGTTATGGGGGTTGGAGGTGAATCAAACGAGGAGGTAAACGACTCATTTGAGGGCGCCATATCAGATAATCTTTTTGCCGCAGGAATAAGCGACTTTATGGTATCAAGAACGGGTAACAACATAACAATAAAAGTAGAGGGACTCGGTGAAATCAAGGTTGCTGTTGGTAGAACAAAGAATGATAAAGCAAAGGTTAAGAAAGTGCTTAGCGATGTATATACAAGAGTATCAAAAGGCGAGAAGATTGATGGAAGCGGAATGCCTGATGAAGATGATGGTGAATTAGATTAAAACAAAGGAGATTTAGATAAACATGGAGGAGTTAAAGAAGCTATACCAAGTTCTTTCAAGAGAAGGATATTACACTAAGTCTTTTGAGGATTTTAAAGTACAATATGAAGATTCCGATTACAGAGACAAAGTATATGGAGTAGTAAATCGAGACGGTCTTTACACAAAGTCTCGAGATGATTTTGAATCAAAATATTACAAGCCCCAACAAGAACAACTCACTCCTGAGATGATGGAGACAGGTCAGCGTAACGCTGCGCCTGAGTACGCCATGACTGAGGACAAGTTCGAGGCTGAAAAAAAAAAGGATGGCGAATCCCCTTTACAAGATGGTGTATCTGCCGATGTGGTTGAGGAGCCTGTTGTTGAAGAGGAAGTCAATCAGGAAGATGAGCCTGTTGCTGAGGAGCCTGTTGTTGAGGAAGGATTGTCTGATGTAATTACCCCGAAACTTATGGGTAAAGAGGAGCAAGAGGTTGTTCCTTTCTTGAATTATCAATTTGGTGATGAGGGATTTAAGTTTGAAAGGTCAGGCATAGGCGATGCTATGGTGGCAAAGTCTATTGATGATGAAGGAAATGTAGTATCCGAAGAGGAGTTTGACCTTGACCCATTCCTTACATCAACAGAGGTTTCGGAGTCTAAAAAACTACAAAAATGGATGTCAAGCCAAAGAGCCTCAAGAGCAGAGGCTGGGATTATGAAAAGGGGAGAGAGTCAACTTGTTAAGTTCAGAAACAGGGAGCAAATAGCAACAACTCTTGAAGAGTTTAGTAAGGAGCAGGAAGCCTTTGCAGAAAGCAACAAGGGGCTTATTGCAGACAACATGAAGTATCAAGAAGACCTTGATAAGTATAATTCAATGGTCTCTGATTACAACGAAGCCAATGTTTACGATGCTGAGTCTGAGGCTAAGATAAAAGCGGAAGCAGATAGGATTCAGGCAGAAAGAGATAGGCTTGTTGATATTGAACAAGGTGTAAAATCAACTATAGAAGGATATCAAAAAAGAAGCGACCTACTAAAAAGGTCTGTTGGAAGTTTTGATAAGTACATGGAAGATATAGATACTCCAACAGGCCCTATTGACGCAACGAGGAAGTTTATCGGTGGATTTTACGATAACATGATAAGGGGTGTTGGCGAGTGGGCTGCTGGTGAGTCTACGTTCTATGTAGAGACAGCTCTTAACGCCCTTCCAGTTGAGTCTTACGTGTCTCCAGAGATAATCGAACAGCAACGTAAAGAGGGTCTCAGCGACTCCCAAATAAAGGACGAGGCTATACGCACATTCAAGAAAGAACTTCTTCCTGCTGTAAGAACTGGTATGGAAGAGATAATAGGCTCTGACACAACCGAGGAGTACGTAAAGGACATGGAAGAGAACAACTATGTTCTTGGATCTATATTAGGCGCTGCTAAATCAACCCCTATAATGGCTCTTCATTTGGCTTCAGCGTTATCTCCAATGCCTGCTGGGAAGGGTGGTAAGGCTCTAACCATTGGGCAGAGAATTAAAAAAGCGTTCACAAGCCCAGTTAGTATTCTAAGCACTAAATTTATGGGTGCGCAGGTTGCTGACGCCCTTGATCAGGAGATGGCTAATAGTCCAGCTTTTGAGGGTGTTTCTGAGAATGAGAAGATGCTTGTGAAGTACCCTGTAGCTATAGTCAGTGGTTTACTTGAAGAGTACGGGGCTTCGAGTATTGTAAATAAAACTGGACTTCCTCAGAAACTTACTCTTGAAATACTCAAAAAAATGGGCAAAGGGGCGTCTGCAAAGACGTTCAAAGAGTTTGCAGAGAAGGAGATAAAAAGTAGAGCGGCAAGGGGTGGCATAACGTTCATAAGTGGTATGCTTTCAGAGTTTGAGACAGGTGGTCTTCAGGAGTTGGCTACCGTAGGGGCAAAGAAAATATACAGCCTTCAAAAGGAACAGGAAATGTTCCCAGAAATGGACGAACAGGGCAATTATGTAGACAGCCCTAAAATTCTAAGCATGCAGATGGCTGGTCAGATACTTGATGCTGCTGCGAGAGAGGCTATAGGCGGTGGATTCTTTTCCACTATACCAGCACTAAGCTCTGCCTTAAGTAATGACTACTACTTCAACTCGATATCTGATGAGCAGTTTGAGCTATTCAATAGTCTTATAAACACAAAGGAAGGAAAGATAGGGGTTATCAATGACCTTAAAAATAAGATAACAGCTGGTGAGATAACTCAGGAAGAGGGTAAGAGAATGCTTGATGATGTAAACAAGATTCAAGCAGCCTTAGACAAGATACCATCAGACTACAGTGCAGCGAACAAGAAGAAGGCTCTGTCCCTTATTATGCGTCAGGATGCTATTAAGAAAAAAATTGACGGAAAAGACAAGAGACTCACAAAGAGAGAGCAAAAGGAGATTGATAAAATAGATGGATTGCTTGACAAGGTAGATGATAATAACTTCTACGAGTCTGAGAAAGATGCTACTGTTACTGACGAGGAAGTTCTTGCTGAATTAAAAAGTCTTAAGGGAGCTTCAGCTCATTCTCAAGAGGAGTTTGACACCACTAAAGAGCAACTGATTAAAAAGAAACAAGAAGCTAAGAAAGCGGAAGTTACTGACCAAGAGGTTATAGCTGAACTAACCACTAGGGGACTTGCCGCAACAAAAGAAAATCAAAAGCAAGTTAGGTTTGAATTAGAACAAGAGAAAAAAGAGGCTGCTCCTGCTGAGGAGGTGGATGCGGCTGTTGAGGAAAAAGAAAGAGGGTTCTTCGGTAAAATACTTGACAAGGTATTTAAAGATAAAAAGATTGATGAGGATGTTCAGCTAACTGAGGAACAAGAAGAACAGGGTATTCAAGATGTTTATGATAAACAGATAAAATATTTAGAAAGCCAAATTGAGGAGTTTCAAAAAGAAGGAAATAGTGCTCTTGAGGATGTATACAAAAGAAACCTTGAGGAACTTAAGTCCGAGTCTCCAAGGCAGTATTTGGAGAGAGATTTAGAAGTTTCAAAGGAGATGCCTCGCTACTACTCGAAAAAGGCAAGTAAAAAGAATTCTGTAAATTACAACAAACAAGTAGTTCAGGAGTCAGTTGATAGAATCTACCAAATAGAAAAACTGTTAGGTATAACAGCAACAGAGCAAGAGGTAAAAGCAAGGCAGGACATTATAGACTCCACGCCAACCCAAGCCGAGTTAGAAGCGCAACAAGAAACCAAAACAGAACAAGATGCCATTCAAGAGCCAAGCACAGAAGAGGTGGATGTACAAGAACCTGCCAGAGACAGCGAAGCGGTGGGAGAAGGAGACGTTCGGGATACTGCCGAAGAGGTTGACACCCAAGACCAATCTCCAGAAGAGGCGAGTCTCGAACAGCAAGTAAAAGACCTTGAGGCCCTTGTTTCAGAGCAGAAGGTTGACTTTAGATTAAGAGCAGACACCGACCCTGACATAGTCGTTGACGAGGTCAATCAGACCATTGTTGATGAGATGAACGACATGGAGGTGGTTAATGCTGAGATTCAGTTTACTACAAAGGAGGAGAGAAAGCCTATTGACGCTAACGAACTGAATAGTAGGTCAAACAACGACATAAAAGTTGTGAAGATTGAGGACTTCGATGGGGTTCCATTTATGTTCACCATATCGGATCAGCTTACTGCTGGAGATGCTATAAACCCATACACTGGAGAGGTTATAACCGATTTGAACGGTGGTATAGGATTCTTCAGTGAAGATGCTGCATGGGCAAATGTAAATAAAGATTTAGCTGATAATCAGGCTAAAAAAGCCGTATCAATATACGAGGCTAATAAGGAGTTCTTTGATAATTGGTGGAAGCAAAACCCTCAGTACGATGGTCTCGTTCCAATGGCTGTTGTAAAAATGGGCGAGCAGTCAATACTCTCAAACGAGGCAGTGGCAAGAACGCTTTTACAGAACATGCAAAAGCTTCCAGTCAAGAACAGAAAGAAAGCTTTGTCGGTTCTAAAGAAGAAAGGTAAAGAGAGATTGAAGGTTCTGAAGAAGAAAGAAGAGGGTTTAAAAAAACAAGAAAAGAATTTAGCACCAGCAGAAAAACATGAAGTAAAATTATACGAGGAACTGTTCCGCTTTGTTAAGTCAGACAAGCCGTCAAAGATTGACGATATTCTATCTCGTGATTTTACTAAAAAAATACCTCTCGGAGCGAGGGCTATTCTTACAAAGACAATAGGTGTAGGTAATCCAAACAAGCCGAACCAAACAAAAAGAGTAGGCGCTCCTAAAAAAGGTTCTGTGTCAGCAGCCTTGATTGAAGGGCGTCCAAATGAGGATAGGGCAGCTGTTTCATTAAGCTCAATTGTTGAGGCAATTACAGACCCTCAGATGAAGGACATTGAGCCGCGACAGGTGGTTGCAATAACGGGAGTTGACGTAAGAAACGCTGGCGCTGTAAAGACCAATCATAAAAACTACGACTGGGGAGTAAGAGGTCGTCTGATAGGCGTTCTTGATAAATCAATTCATGCTACAGATGCATTTCCTGTAACATACAACGCAGCAATAAGAGATGTTGTTTCTAAAGAGTCTGAGGGAAAGAGAAAATCAGTTGGGGAGGTTTTGTCGGATAACGTACCAACCCAAAGCGGTCTTTCTTCTTCTGAGTTCTTTGCGGCAAAAGCAAAGGGGAACAACCAAAACGCAGCGAAGCTTTTTGCGTTTATGAATAACGCATTCCCATCCGTGATGATGTCCACCGATAAAGCCACATTTGATAATGTGATGGCATCAGAGGGCGTTAAGAAACATCTAAAGGGAGGTGAGGTTGTTTATGGTGTGACTGTTGGCGGAGATGTTTACGTCAATCCAGACGTGCATAATAGTGAGTCTCAGTTGTTCAATACGGGAATACATGAGTACGGTCACGTATGGACAGATTACTTGCAGACCACAGAGAAAGGTAAGAAGCTATATGCTAGAGGAGTTGAACTTGTAAAGCAAACTGAGGAGTACCAAAAGCAGCTCAAGATATTTAATGGAGACTCAAAGAAAGCTGCAAACGAAGCTTTGGCAATTCTAATTGGCAATAAAGGTCAGAGCATAGCTGATGCTGCTGTTAATAGCAAATTTCAAGAGTTCCTTCTGTCAATGTGGAAGTACATTCAGAGCAAGTTCAAGCTCTCTGAAGACCTCACGATTGACGAGATACAGAATCTGACTCTTGATGAGTTCATAGGAACTGGTCTCGCAGACATATTCTCAGGTAAGGAGATAAAGCTTACAGACGCACAACTTAAACAGTTAAAGAATCCAGAGGCAGCATTCAGTAAGAACCAATCAATGCAGTCTATAATAGACGCAGGAAGGGCAAACAACTTTGCTGACAGTGTGATTGTTGAGCTTCTAAAGAGAAAGGGGTATGACATTGCAGACATAAACGCTGCAATGGGTATAAACGCAAAGAAAAGGGTAGAGTCTATAGAAACGCTCAGAAAGCGTATAGCCAGAATGAAGGATATCAACGAGGCTAGAGAACTTGTTGCTAAGGAGATGAGGGCTATTCTTAGAGATTCAGGTATAAGTAAATACTCAAAGAGAACCGTAAACAAGGTTATTACAAATCTCAAGAACGCCAACGTGAATAACATGCAGAAAATGCTTGATGGCGTAAGTGAGTCTATTCAGAACGACAAGGACAGGGTTGAAAGAGCGATACGGTACAAGAGAAGAGCTGCTGCTATTAAGAAGTTGAAGAGTATGGGTGCTTTGAAAGACCTTCAAGCTCCGCTCATCTCATTGTTCAAGACAGATCCAAAATATCTATCCGAGCAGACGCGACAGATGTATGACGCCATTATCAATGATATAGTGAACGTCAACAAGAAATTTGAAGACAGAATGAGTAAGGACGAGCTTCTGTCTTCAGTTGAGAAAGTTGTAAGGGAATACTCTAACGACCTTTCAAGAGCGTCATCCGTGGCTCAGAGAATAGAGAATGATATTGACACTGACATATCAACCAAACAGAATCTTGACAAGCTTCTAAAGGATGGTAAGATATCAGAATCTGAGTACGAACTAATGACCCGTTTCTCAGATATGCTGAAAGAGTCAAAAGAAGATACTGGTCTTTCTGAAGCTGAAAAATTACAAAAGGAGGAGGCTAAAAGGCAGGCTGTAAATGACGACTTTAACGAGGCAATGTCATCTATGCCATCGAAGCTTGATAATCTGAATGATGACGAAAAGAAGGCGTTTAAATTTGCTCAAACACTTACCGAGAAAGACCTTGAAGGGTTAAGCTTAGAGGCTGCAAGAAGACTTGTTAGGGGTCTTGAGATGCTTAACGCTGGTATTGTTTCTGAGTACCTGCTAAAAGGACAAGTAATCGTAGAGGGAAATAGAGATGGTAACTCAGTTCCTATCACAGAGATAAGTGAATCTGGGATAATTGACAAGACAGCTTCAAAGATAAGGACGGCAATGTCGAACCTATTCAAGTCTTCAAAGAGGGACAAGGGTAAGGCAGTGGAGAACAGGCTTCGTTCAGTTCCATTAAGAAATCTTGACCAAGTTCTTAGAACAGCGGCAAAGAGGTTCAAGTCTACTGGAATTTACAAGAACATATTCAACCCTACCGCAGTAGCCTTTGAGAGTGTAAAGCAGAACCTGAAGGATATTGAAAAGGAACTTCAGAACGCAACTGGTCTTCTTTCTAAGAATCAGAACGAAAGATTCAAACAGAAGGCCAAGCTCGTCATGTACCAAATTCAACGCGAGTTTAATAGCAATCCAGAGAACAAGGAGGTCAACCCTGCTAAAGGGTGGATTGAGGCTACACTGAAGGATAAGGATAGTATTTACGATGAGTCCGAAAAGAAAATCATAAAGGACTTGATGGATGAGTTCTTGGTAAACGGTGAGATTGACGCTCAGAAAATATTTGACAGCTTCACAGATAAAGAGAAGAGGGCGCTTAAAATCATTGATAATCAGTACGAAAAGATTCAGGACATGGCTGAGATGGATGCTGCCATGCAGGGTCTTCCATTCATTAAAAGACAGAATTACGTACACCTTCCAAAAGTAACGAACAGTGAGTCTTCAATGGCTAAGGAGTTTGATGACTTCGCAGCTACCCTTAGCAATCCATCTCTTAAAAGCAAGCTTCTTGCACAGCGTAGCGGAAGGGTTCATTCAATATCGTTCGACCCCATTGAGACTGCGTACTCCGCGTCAAGGAAAACGGTTACAGGATACCACATGTACCCTATCGTTAAGCGTGCTAAGATTGCGTTTGCGAATATGAGAAACAGGGCAACAACCAAGGCTCAGAACGATATAGTCGACTCTCTTGAGTCTATATACGATGGGATTGTGCGAAGTCAGTATCAGAACGTGAGCAAGAACAATGTCGCGGTTGAAAACGTCATAAACCTTATGATGAAGTCTGGGTACTTGGCTCAGTTAGCGAGCGTGAGAAAGGCGGTGGTTGAATTAACAACAAATGCTCTTCATGCCGCTATAGCAAATCCAATAAACTTCGTAGCTGGTATCAAGGCTGCTTCAGGGATAGACAGAAAAACACTTGATGCTGCAATCAAAAACCTTCCAACAGCAGAGAAGACTAGGATAACTGGGGATGCAGACCTTACAAGTAAGGATGTTGAATCCAACTTGATGACAGGTTCTCAGATTTTTAAGGCAGAAGAGACAACGTCTGACTTCATGGCTGCCGCAAATGTGGTTGGAAAAGCAGCAAAGACAATACCTCAAAAGATAATAGAGTTCAATGAAGGGCTTGTAGCTAAGCCAGATGTCATTGTAGCAAGACCGCTATTTGTTGGAGTATTCAATGATAAGTTCAAAGAGATAACAGGTCAAGCGCCTAATTGGGATAAAATTGCGAATGACAAGGCTTACAGAGAAAAGTTTGAGTATGCTATAAATGAAGCGACATTTGACGCTGACCAAGCTGTAGTTGACAGTGCCGCATCAAACAACCCATTCGCAGGTATACCAAAGAATGTAAGGGATCAGAACGCAAGCGCAATAAAGCAGGCTGTAATGCTTGTAGATAGGTACATGACCCGATTCCGAGTTTTTGAGTATTACTCAGCCCTTCGTGGAGTGCAGGCTCTGATGGGAAGGTCTGATATTACAAGACTTCAGGGCGCTGCTCTCTTGTCGGCAACCGTACTTAGAATGGCAGCGTATAAATTAGCCATGGACGCTGCTATGAATATGGTCTACCAAGCCCTTGGAATTGATGACGATGAGGATGAGCTTGACAAATACGATGTTAGTAGACAAGGATTAGGAGCTGTTGTGACACTCGCTCTTGGTAGAGGATTTGGAAACTTGGCTCAGATTCCTATAAATTACGGAGTTGAGTATCTCAATAAGGAGTACGGAGAGGGGATAACAAGAGAGGGTGACTACAATAAGTATAAGGATGGAGTTGTTTACTCAAAAGTATCAGTAGCCCCTGAATCTGGCGATGACATTGTGGCTGATGCTGTAATCTCATCTCTTGGGTCATATACTCCATTTGCAAAGACAATTGCGAGAGGTGGTGTATTGCTCACAAGAGGAGCCACCTCAAAGAAGGAGGAGACAAGAGAGAAGAATATGGGTGAATTTTATGAGAGAATCCCTTTTGAAGTGGCTGGAAACTTAGGGGTTATACCAAGTTACAGGGACTTTAGGTCTATATACCTTAAGAATATGGCAAAAGAGTACAAAGAAATGGGAGACACTTCATACGAGAAGCTACTGAAGACAATTCCAAGTAAAAAAAAGAAAAACACGGATGATCCGTTTTCATATCCAGATTTTTAAATGAAGAAATGGTGTGAGACCAGACCGATAGAGTGTAGTAAGAAATGCCTAACAACAAAGAAGTGCGAGTATCATGGCAAGACAGATAGAAAAAATAATAGTACACTGCTCAGCAACACCAGAAGGACGTGACGTGAAGATGGAGGACATCAAGCGTTGGCACGTTGAGGACAACGGGTGGAGCGACATAGGCTACCACTGGGTGATTGAGCTTGACGGAAGTATTGCAAAGGGTCGCCCTGAGTCACGGTCAGGCGCTCACGCTAAGGGGCATAACAAAGCATCTGTTGGAGTATGTTACATAGGAGGAGTTGATGATAGTGATGGAAGCCCAAAGGACACCAGAACAGAGAAGCAGAAGGAGACGCTACGATGCCTTCTTATTGACTTACTGGGCAGATACCCTGACGCTGAGATTATAGGACACAGAGACGTAAGCTCCAAAGCCTGCCCATCGTTTGATGCTAAGGCTGAGTATGCTTCTTTATCACAGACGAGCTGATATACATAAGGTCAATTGTCTTGACAAGTGTTATGATGTCTTTTCTATCTCGCCTCCTGTACATCTTGTATAGGGTTGGGGTATAGACCTGCTCCTTTACCACTGTGTTTTTAATGAACTCTTGAAGGTCATCTTTCGCCACGACTATCCAGTAGTCTGTAATCTCAAAGGAGAAGTAGTCGGCCTGACCGTATAACCACCCAGTGTCACCACGCACGTTCATAAGTTCAACCCAATGAATATTCTCATCATACTCCTCGTGACGTTTCTTTCTGCGTAGCATCTTTACATCGTATTTGACGTTCAAATCCCAATGCTCTTTCATGTCCTGTTCTACTGTTGGGAACACTACGTTATTGAAAAAGGAGGCAAACTCCTTTTCTTTTTGCTTACCTAATTTTAGCATATCTTTGTATTATGGCTGTTAGAAATTATAAAAAGGAATACCGAGACCATCAAAGCTCTACCAAGTCAAAGTTAGACAGGGCGGCAAGGAACAGGGTGAACCGTAAGAAGAAGTGTGGCGAGGGAAAGGAGATTCACCACAAGGATGGGAACCCACGTAACAGCTCTCCATCAAACTGCGTGTGCATGAGCATCAGCAAGAACAGGGGCAAGAGGGAGAAGTCCAGACTCAGGGGGTCTAAGAGGCGCTAGAGGATTATATTCCTTACGCACTGTTCACACCAGTCTGATATATCGTTGTTTGGATTAACACCACACTTTACGCATTTCTTGTCGAGCTTCTCAATGGCAGCCTTTAGATACTTGGCCGTATCACAGGTCTCCTCGTAGGCTTCCTGTAGCCAATCTTTTAGCGTGTAGTCATCTCGGTCAATCGTTACGCCATACTCCTCCATCCCCTTTCTATCAGAGGCTATGAGGTCTTCAATTATTTTCTTGGTTATATTGCTTGTCATGGCTCTACGTCCTTTGCTCGTTTCGTTTCTTTGTGTTTTTTCATACACACCTGACAGCGCTTGCCACCGTTAAGGTAGTCCTTACGCCATACGTGCATCCTACATTTTGGTCTCATATATATTAGATTACGTCTTCTTCAATTATCTTGTCAATTGCATCCTGACACCCTTGTATTAAGTTAACTATGGAGGTCTCCGTGCTTCCATTTGAATAGATGTCATTAAGGAACTTATCAACCTCTCTACAGAATGCGTTGCCCTTGTTCTTTAATTGATGTTTGAATGCGGTATTGCCCCCGAAGTCATCTAGTGCCTCAACGAACGACTGTGCAAACACCATACACTTCAATATTTTTATGTGCTTATCTTCCATTTATTATTTTAATTATTTGGTTACACTTCTCATACTCCTCCACAGACTCGTAGTAGCGTAGTATTACTTCAGGGTCTTCGTGGTTCTTAGGTAGGTAGAACGCCTCCTGCTCCGCAAGCTTATCGTAGTCTGTAGTTCCTATAAGTAGCTGGTAGGCGTTGTGGTATGACTCTTCAATCTCAGTCATCTTTGTTTTTTATCGTACTCCTTTTTGTATCTATACATAGGGTACGCTATTACTATTAAAATTATCAGTGCTATTATCATCTTTGTTTTGGTAAGTTTCTTTGTAGTATTCTAATCCATCAGACCATCCGTTTACGCCTTTGTTGTGGTCGCAGGCATCAACAATAGCTTCCTTTTCCTTTTCGAGCAGGTCTTTTGCTTTCCATATTGCTGAGTCAAAGCAATCTTCAATTATGGCTAACTCTAAAGGGTGGTGTTCTTGCATCATATAGCTATGCCTTTCTTCCTTCAGTTGTTTAATCAATTCTTGTATCGGTGTCATCTTATTTATTTTGGTTTATCGCTATTGTTTTTTATGAACTCACCGTTTTCATTGAGAATAGTTGTTTTAGAAAAAAACTCTTTCATTTTAATGTATTGCTTATCGTAGCTTTCCTGAAGATCCATCAGTCTATCTACTACTTTTTCCTTTTTACTCATCTTTTTTGTTTTGGTTTACTCACATCTTTGTTACTCACAATCTTATTACAACTGCACCTAAGACACATTGAAACGATGTCTTAGCTAGTAGTTGTATCTAATTAGTCAAGTATCTTCAAGGTTCCGTCAGCCTTCACGATA
>Ga0209632_10003297_pt1 | contig 14949 bp, 7 predicted proteins | sample COG_10_FD_184754 | JGI IMG/M metagenome (GOLD analysis project Ga0209632, IMG submission 184754) | Pelagic Microbial community sample from North Sea - COGITO 998_met_10 (SPAdes) (version 2) | ecosystem: Environmental > Aquatic > Marine > Neritic zone/Coastal water | place: Helgoland, sampling... | reverse complement strand
TTCGCTTGTAGAGGTCATTATATATATATACTTTAATTAATATTAAATCATTTCAATTATAATTTTATTTGTTTGCGTTCTTCTCCATCACCAGGTTTACCTTCGCCTTCTCCTTTGCCTTTTCCTTCTCCCTCACCAATTTTAGTTTCTTCTGTTGGTAATAATATCTCAATTTCTTTTAATTCTTCAGTTGGAGTATTAGGTCTGTAAGGAGGTGATTCTTCAGTTGGAGTATTAGGTCTGTAAGGAGGCGATTCTTCAGTTGGAGTATTAGGTCTGTAAGGGGGTGAATCTTCCGTTGGAGTATTAGGTCTGTAAGGGGGTGAATCTTCCGTTGGAGTATTAGGTCTGTAAGGAGGTGATTCTTTAGTTGGAGTATTAGGTCTGTAAGGAGGTGAATCTTCCGTTGGAGTATTAGGTCTGTAAGGGGGTGAATATTCAGTTTGAGGTGCCGGTATTCTTAATTCGTCTGCTGTTGTTAGTGTAAACTCATTTGTAACATTAGAACGTATAATAATATCTTCATCATCAATTCCTGTAATTACCCAATCGCTATTTGATTCGTCTCCCACAAATTTAACTTTTTGTTGCACTAATAAATCTTGCAATAATGGTTTAATCATAGCAGGCGTAGGAGCGACGACAGGAGCAGGCGTAGGAGCGACGACAGGAGCAGGCGTAGGAGCGACGACAGGAGCAGGCGTAGGAGCGACAGGTTGACCAATTACAGTATATTCTGTTGTTTCAGGTTTAAGGGTGAATTTAAATTCTTTGTCGCGGTTTGTTCTAACGAGTTTTCTAATAGTATTGGTGATGTTAGGTTCTGAAGTTTGCAAAAGTTTATTAATATTGTTTGAGTAAGACATATGAGCTATTTGCTCAATATTATCAGCTGTAATTATTCTTATTTGAATGTTCATTGTAGCCAATTCGTGCATAAGTAATTTGAAGGAATACGGTACTCTTACAATTGAAAAAGACTTGCCATTTTTAGAAGTCATATCAACATTATAATTTCCTTCTTTATTTTGTGTAAAATTAATGGGTCCATCTACGGCTGGACTTAAATATATATTTTGTTCTTTATTATAAATTGCCAATAATCCGGATTTATTACATATTGTGACATAATATTCGTCACCTCTAACCATTAAAGACTCGTTAAGAAAGTTAGACATTCCATGTGCCAAAACTCCGTCGCGTTCCATTTCTCCTATTCTTAATCCACCATCGTTGGCACGTCCGCCTACGGTTTGTCTTGTAAGATTTGAACGGGGACCATTTGCTCTATAATTAATTTTATCTTTAACCATATGTTTTAGTCGCATGTAGTATGTTGGTCCCATAAATATTTCGCTTGTTATTTGGGCACCGGTCATACCATTATATAAAAGTTCAGTCCCGCTAGAATGATAACCATAATTAGATAATATATCTCCATACATTTCGCTTTTATTACCTTCATTGTTGAAAGCCGTACACGAACCAAATCCTCCTATTTCTAGATGAGCTTTCCCCATGACTGTTTCTACGAGTTGTCCAATAGTCATTCTAGATGGTAATGCATGAGGATTAATGATCATATCGGGGCGTCGTCCGTCTGCTGTAAAAGGCATGTCAGATTCTGGTATAATTAATCCGATGGTTCCTTTTTGACCGCACCGACTGCAAAATTTATCACCTATTGCTGGTATTCTTTCTTCACGTATTCTTACTTTGGCGATTCTGAATCCTTCCTCGCCTTCGGTCATGAATGTTTTATCAACATATCCAAGTTGCCCTTTTTTAGGTGAAATAGAAGAATCAACTGCTTTATTTGGGTCGGTAATATCAGACAATGCCATTCCAATTAGAACTATTTTGTCGTCAAGTTTTGTATTTTCTTTAATAAGTCCATATTCATCAAGATGACTATAATCGTAACCAGGTTTAAGATTAAATACGTTTAATTTATTTTCAATATTAGCAAATTTAACGTCAATATTTGAACCTGCTACTTTTGTGCTTTCCTCGCGTGCCTCATAAGAATTGAAATATGTAGTATTAAAAATCCCTCTCTGTATTGATGCTTGATTAAAGAGGACTGCATCTTCGGTATTATATCCAGTATAACACATAATAGCTACAATAGCATTAACACCATTAGGATGTTGTTCGTTATTTATGTGTTTAAGATACTTGCTCTTAATTAAAGGAATTTGTCCATAATTTAATACAACCCCCATTTTATCAATTCGGTTTTGATAATTAGAATGATATACGGAAACGGCTTGCTTGCTTTGACCGCATGAGAAAAGGTCCCGAGGAAGTTGGTTATTTTCAGGAAATATAACCTGGTTCCCCATAACTCCAAATATTAACGATGGATGTATTTCAATATGAGTATGTCGTTTTTCCATTTTTGAAGCGTTTGTAGTTATAAATGCGGTTTCAGACTCTGCACTATCTATATATTCAACAATAGCTTTATTTTTATTAAGACTGCCTACATCCTCGGTCTTGGTTGAACTAGTTTTATATAGGTCTTGAAGAGTGTATACATTATTAATTTGTGTAGAATATTCTAGGTGTTTTGTATTTAATCCAGAAACGATATTTTCCCAAGTGATGGTTTCATTTTTAATTTTTTCAATAAAGGAAGGATTATCGTAAGATGGTTTGTCATTTTCTATATAGAAAATGGGTCTAGCAAGTCTTCCCGAGTCGGTATAAATATAAACAATTTTTTCTTTAATATCCCATGATATACTGGTGTATATTGGAATTATAGCGATTTTTTTATAGAATCTTAAAATGCTAACTATTTGAAAAGGAGTATCAGTTAATCCACACCAATCACCGTTAATCATGATTTTAGTAAGATGATATATTTGATTAGGTACACATTCTTGTAGGAAGGACATATTTAATTTTCTTAATATTGGTATGAGTTTATACTTTGAATATCCGTCGGTGATAAGTGTAGATATAGATAAATGTTTATGTAACCCTACATTACCGCCGTCAGGTGTATCAACAGGATCTATAATACCCCATTGTGAACCGTGTAGTAATCTTGGTCCTATAACCTTTGCACTTGAATCTAATGGTAAATTTACTTTTCTAAGTTGAGATATGAAGGAATTAAATGAAAGACGGTTAAGATCCTGTACGAGACCAAGTTTTTTTGTATGTTCGGTAGCACCCCAATTTCCTTTAAATGCTTTTTTAAATCCATTTTCAAGTATTCTTTCTTTAAAATACTCCTGATAATTATTTAGTATAAGATTTTGAAAATTGTTTTCATAAATGCCTTCATGATAATAGTATTCTTTATCTATTTTTAAATATATATTTTTTTGCTGTAAAGTATAATATTCTTTAAATAGGTCGGATATGAGTTTGCCTGTAAGTTCAACGCGTTTATATTTAAAGTTATCTCTATCGGTGGGTTTTTCTGTTCCTGTGAATACTTTTATCAATTTATATGTCATGTATCCAACAAAGTAAGCTTTATCTATAAAATTGTCTACTCCTATATGTGGTAAGAAATAATCAGATAATATTTCTAATACATAAGGAACGGTTTTACCTTTTGTAAAGGTGGCAATATATTTGATTGCTAATTCTCTTGAAAAGATCTTGGATGCATCATGTATGGAAGGTACAAACAACTCTATTAAATCAGAGTTGGCATTAATATCAAGTAAACAAAATTCAATTATTTTTTTGTCTGATATTACACCTAATGCTCTCATTAATATGAATAACGGAATAGGTTTTCTAACGTTTGGAATAACGACAACAAACTGATTGTTTGTGAGAGTGGTTGAAGGTGCAACTATTCTGATGGCACTGGTTCTTACAGGTTTAGACGAGTCTTCTGAAACAGAACGAATTTCGGCAGTATGACTATATATATCGCTATACTTATCCCTAATATAAAGCATATTATCGGCAAATTTTTCCTGACATATTATGGATTTTTCTTTTCCATCGATAATAAAATATCCACCGTTGTCGTTTTTGCATTCACCCATGTTAAATTTAACATCGCGAGATAATGTTTTCAAGACGCAAAGGTCAGAATTTAACATAATTGGGAATCTTCCAAGAAATATGTTATCCAAACTGATAGTTTGTGTTTCAAAAGTTTCGTCGTCATTCATGATTTCGAATTCCACGTCTACATCAATGTGTATTGAGAATCCATATGACATATTTCTTAATCGTGCTTCATTAGGATACATATAATGTGAATTATTCTCATCGTATACTATTGGTTTCCCATAATATATTTTGTTGCCTTCTTTACCTGCTAAATAAAGATTACATTTATATTTATGTTCCTTAGATTTTGTTTTGGTCGTAATTGGTTGTTTCATAATTTTGATTGGATTTTTTTGTTTAAAGATATTGAAGATTTCTTTATTAAAAAAGTCGTTGTATGATGTGAGGTGATGATTAATTAGGTGATCGGGATTATCTTTAAAATATGTTTCAATAATTTTCCAGTTAATATCCATATAAATATTTAATACAATAAAAATTTTATATCGTATTAAATATTATATCGTATTAAAATGTGTGTTTATACAATTCGAGCGCAAGAAGACCGCCTGATACTTGTGCGAGTATGTAAGGCAACATGTCTTTTTGTTCAGATTTTCCGGCAACGGTCATTGCTATTGTTACTGCTGGGTTAAAGTTACCACCAGATATTTTTCCTCCAATTAATATAGCGATTACGAGTGCGGCACCGATGGCGAGTGGTTGTCCAACCGCCAATATAATGTAAATGAAAAATAAAGTACCAACAAATTCTACTAAATATTTATTCATATTTGTATCAATCATATAATAAATATAAATATAAATATTTATTTGTTAAATTTTTTTGGAGTAATTGTGCCTAAACTCCGCATTTTTCCTAGATGTGATTTCACTGTATTAACATTGCCACCATCGCTGTAATTAGTTTTATTTTGAACATTTTCTTTAATAGCATTAATTTTTTTTAAATTAGTATAACTGCTTGAATCCTGGTATTTTCCAAACGAACCACCACCAGAATTCTTATTACTATAAGTTTTATATATTGAAAACATATTACCATGCAATGCGGTGTTAGTTGAAGTTAGATTATTGCCAGGCATATATATTAGTATAATAAAATTTATAATGCGCTATCGTTGTAATTTCTGTTTCTTGCTTGTAGTTTTTTAAAACGTGTGTAATCAGACGAATCGTACACAAAATTTGCGGATTTTCCTGAAGCGGGCGGGCGTGTACTTTTTGGCCCCCCTCTTATTTTTAAATCTGGGTCGCCGGCATTCATGGCAAGACGGAACGGGGTTTGAGCAAAATTATTAGTCATTATAAAATTGCCATTTGATTTAGATGTTGTGGGGAATGATTTACTTACAATTTTTCTTTCCGTAGAAAAGCTAAATTCGTTGGTTGTATTAGAGGTTTTAACAGCAGATAAGCCCCTAATTCCTTGACCTAATAAAGTAAATGTGAATGTTGACATATATTATAACCTTATATATTATTTTTAAGAATATTTATTCTATTTTTTAAATCGTTAATAATAATATCGTTTGATTTTATTTTTGTATTTAATTCTTTTATCGCACCAGTAAGGTATGGTTGAACACCATTATAATTTAAACTAAGCATTGCATTGTCGTCATTTACAAGGTGTGTAAGTTCAGGAATGGCAGATATATCTTGCGCGATATATCCAGTTTCTATTTTCGCATCATTTGGTAGATTATTAACATTAAGAGTATTATTTTCAATATAAGGTATAATAGTTTTATAGTATTTATATGGTTTAATTTTATTAATGGTTTGAATGCAGTTACTTAAATCGGTTTCGTTGTGTTTTTCTCTGTCGTCAGAAAGATTGTAAATATTTCCTGTTTCTATTTTATAGGAATTTAGATAATTTGCATATATTGCTGTGGTGTAAGAATTTGAAATATCATTGTAACTTCCTGGGTCATTAGTACCAATATCTTCACCATCATAGTAGTCTTTAAATATTAATTTAGAGAATGGAATAATGTTTATTGGAGTTTGAAAAACGACACTAGTATCAAAAATTAACGTAGAATTAGATATATTATATTTTAAGATATAATTATTACTATTATCTTTAATTAAGTCTTTATAATAATTAATGAAAATTTTTTTTTCAATATTTGTTAGTAGTCTGTTGATACTTATATCATTCAAATATAATCCTTTACAGTTAGAATTATCGTTGATAGATGTATCTAATATAGGAACACAATTATTGGATATCTCATATCGCGGCGTATTGGTTGAAAGGTCAGGAATTAAGTCTTCATAATTGATAAAATTCCCAGTTTCATTGATACGTTTATAATGGTCATATACAAAGGTTTCTTTATCGTAAGGTATATTATTTCCTAAACTAATATCATAACCATCGCTAATATTGGTCGAAGGGTCGTAAATGGCGTATAGATTGAAGGAATCCATTTTTAAATTAAATAAAATATTTTGATAATGACTATTAGAAATATCACCATCTTCTCTCGTCTGATGACTTATTACGTTACTTCCCAAACGTTTGATACTATTGTAACTTGTAGGATAATTCCAATTATACGATATAAAATTATCTGGTATAATACCGCCACTGATTTCGTTACCTGATGAATCATAAGGAACAAGATAACTAGGGTCAAAGAAATATTCTAAGAAAGTACTTTTATCGTAAAACGTATAAATATTATTGGGTTGTCTATGTCCAGATATATCATGTATTTGATAATCAAACGACGTTATTAGTGAAGGTTTATTATTAATATAAAGGGCAGTAAAAGGAACATATTTATTAAAATGTGTATTTCTTGGTTTTAATCCGTCTGTACTAATATTTGTCGATTGCACATTGCTAATATCAGTTAAAGAACCGGATGTTTTATATGCTTCTACATTCATGGATACATTTTTTTCTTGACTATAATAATTACCGCTGGTTTCTGCAAGTAAAGCATTAATTTCAGATATACTCCAATTACCTTCAGGTAATTTTATTTTAAAAACATAATTGTTTAAACATATATCATTTACAGAAACATCATTTGCTAATTTATTTTCGTCAATGGAATAAATAATAGTGTTATTACTATCGTCGATATTAAAAATTTTTTCATTGCGTTCATAAGAGAATGAGGTTACAAATGTGTGGTTAGATAGTTCAAGAATGAAATTTTTTTTATCCTTGCTAAATGTACCTGTAAAACAATTACTAGTATCTGGTGAAATAGGTTCATAAAAGTTATTATTTGATAGTTCTCTTACTGTAAACGATACGTCTAAATTGTTTAAATCCTGTATTTTAAGTTTATTAATGGACAAATCGTTATTTGTAGGGGTATTAAATTCAAATTTTAAATAAGTGTAGTAACTATTTCTATCAATAAAGTTAATGTAGCTTTTGCTTATATCACTACTACTAATAGTGATAGTGGTATTAGATAAATCTAAATAATTTATAGTTGAGTTACTTGCATCTAATTTATTTATATTACTATAAATAATATCACATTTGTTATTAACAATAAGCATATCTATACTTAGGTCACTTACGGTAAATGTTGATCCTAAAGAAAATGAAATATCCGTGGTTTCTAGTGTATTAATGATACCTGATAAACAATTAATAGTAATATTAGACGGTTCTATAGAATTGAAACTAAGTTCGTCGGTAATAACAAAAGAAATGTCTATTTTAGATAAGTCTAATACTACGCCATCATTCGTTCTTTTTATTATTTCTCTGCTTGGTGTATTGAGTATAATTTCATTAACATCATCTTTAATAATAAATTCATAATTTTTAGGTCCATTATTTGATATATCAGTATTGCTTCCGTTGGTGATGGGACGTTTTTCTATAAAATCTATTTGATTATAATTTATAAATTCAATGTTATTGTTATAATTGTTATCATTAATGTTTAGTTCCATTGGTGTTCTAGATATTTGAATCTTTGTTTTAGGTTTTTCATTAAAAGTAAAGTTAATATTTTCGTTATAACTGATGTCATTGTTAATTCCAAGATATTTTAATAATTTTGAATCGCTGCTAATATTTATATTAGAAGTATCAGTGTCGTTACTAAACTGGAACTTAAAATTAGGATAAGTATTGTCAATTTGAATGGGATATTTATTGATACTGGTATCAAATACACCATCTGGAATAATATCACCTGATAGGTCGTTTAATAAAGCATTAAGTATTTCAATAGATAAGTTGCTTGAATCAGTTATATAAGAATATTGTGTTTGTTTTAATGAAACATTTACTCCGTAGAATGTTCTGTCTACTGAACTAGCATCCAACGCAACATTACTCAAATCATTCGTAAAATTATCCTGATACCTATCAGGATTTAAATATACAGATGATATATCATCCTTATTACTTGTATAATACATTATGAATGATGGATCATTAATATTATTAAGGTTAAAATTTTCAATATTAAATATATCATTTGATGTATACGTTTCATAATACATATATTTTGGAACGGTTTGCGATGGGAAGAATTCAAAGACATAATCATGGGAGAGGTTCCCTTCTATATTATTAATTGATTGTATATTGGCAGGTTTACTATCGCCTATTATACGGTATGGTAAAGATTTAGAGAGGTCATAGTATCTATCTTGAAACACAGGTAATCTTCTCCATAAAACAAAAGACACATCACCTAGTACATAATTTTTAAACTGAATATTGTTTAAGACTATTTCTCTATCAAAAATAAATTGTAAATATTTAACAACATTTAAACTGAAATCTATATATTTAATGTTATTTATACTATTACCACAGCAATCTATACCTAACGAGTTATTATGAATATAATTATTCTCAAATTGAATATATGACATATCTATTAAATTATCGCCTGCAGGTATTTTTGTAAATCCTGCATCAATTTCTTGTTTTAATTTAATTCTATCGAAATAATAATTTTTTGATATATCATAAGGTGTAGTTTTAACTGAAACTAATTTTTCATAATACATATATATATCTATTTATTTTTTCTCAATAGTTTCTACTTGTTTTTTAATTATATTAATTTCATTACTAATGTTATTAACTAACACATCAAGTTCCTGTATAGATTTAGTTATGTAAGGTTGTATTTCTGTATACTTCAATGCTAGTATTTTTCCATTTTTGACAACATGATTTAATTCTGGAATATCGTTAGATATATCTTGGGCAATATAACCCGAACATCGTTTAGATTTAATAATATCATTTTCAATTATGCTATTATTCTTAATATAAGTTTTTGGTTTTATTTTACATATAGTTTCAAGTGCGTTAGTAATCGAGGTTTCATTATGCTTTAATCTGTCATCAGAATTATTAGTTAAATAATTTACTTCGATAGTCCCAAAATATGCAGATCCCATATCATGAGTTGTATTATTTCCATATTTCTCTTGATAATAAAAAGGATAATAATAATTATCGGTGCCGATGACTTGACCTGTTATTGATATTGTATTACATTTTAGAGTACCATAAATAGTGGTAGTATTAATTTCATTGTCACCTATTGACATTGAACCATCATATGTAATAATATTATTTTCATTAATATCAATTAATTTACTATTCTTATTTAATTTAAAACACGTGTTGTATACATTTAAATTATTGTATATATTAATATTATTAGCTGAAACTTCATAACTATCAAAACTATTACAACTTACTTCGCTAATATCAGAAATTGTACTATTATAATTATATATATTTTTTCGATTAAATGAAATATCATTATTAACAAAAAAATTATTGGTCACATTGACTGATTGACAATTAATATTATTGATACTTACGTCATTAGTAGTCAATTTATATGTATTAGACTCATAGTTTATAAGACTAACATCTATAAGACTTGCATCAAATTTATGAGATTCAGCATATAGACCTTGATCAAAAATATTTTTAGTTTTATAATACAAAAAATCATCATTATTTCTAAAATTCAAACTTCCAACATGAAATAAAGATTTCCCACTCATATTAATACCGCTACCATCAGTCATTAATTTAATAAAAGAAACATCATATATTTCAGTTATGTATCCAGACATATTAATTATCAATATATTAATAATTAATAATTAATAATTAATAATTAATCATTTATCATTGTAACGATTGTAATTCAGATTTTAATTCATTGATAGTGCCAGTTTGAGCTAAAATGATACTATATAGTTCTTGAATAGATTTTACAAGATATGGTTGTATAGCAGTATAATTTAAATAATAAGTACCGTTAAATATATCAACTACGTATGATAGATCAGTTATATTTTTTACTTCTTGTGCTATATATCCAGTCTCAACAGTATTAGTATTTGTTTTTACATATATTTTAGACTGAAGTAATTCAATTGTATTCATCGCATTACTTATGTCTTTTTCATCATATTTAAGTCTATCATCAGACGTTATATATATATCATTAACTCTAATAGTATTAATATCTGCTGTATATGGTGTTATTATATCATATGATGAATCAATACCATTAGTTCGTGTCGTTGTGGTGGATTCGAAGTTTCCTGTGGCTGTGTTGTTGTTTATCAATAAATTTTTTTTAATATCGAAATTAATATTGTTATTAATTCCTTCAGAAGATATTCCAAAAGATAAAATACTAGAACAATTATCATAACAAATAATATTCTTTGAATTATATGACAATATATATGCATAACTAGTGTCAACACTATTAACTATAGTAGAACTAAAATCATAATTTAAAGAGTTGATTATATTTAAATTATTAGTATTATATTGTTTAATAGTTGAATAATTAGAGCAAAATTGATTATGACTTGCATCAACAAGTATATGGTTAGAATTATTTGAAATAAAATTTTGTGATGGTTCGAAATCGTAATTTAATGATGTGTCTTTAGGAATCAACGAATTAATTGTAATATTACTGCAATCTATTCTTGAGATATCCAAACTATTTGATACTAATTTTTTAGCATCTATGTTTGATGCATTAATAATTTTACTTTTAATTTTATTAAATTTCATATTTATTTTACTATTTTCCTCATAAATTATTGGTGAATTATCTATACTTAATATTGTTGATGATGTAGGTGATATTATATATGAGACAGATAAATCGCTAGAAGAGTAATTTATATCATTTCCACAATGATCTTTTATAGGAATTTTATCAATTAAATTATTAATAGATGTATAATATTTAAAATTATTTAATGATGTTCCGTAATAAATGTCTGTATCAGTTTCTGAATATGGTTTAAAAGTAAAATTAAAAGAGATGTCTTGATCTAACGGTAATTTAATTGCTGTTTCGTTGATGTTATTTGTAACAACGTATGATGGGTCTGATAGCGATGGGTCGCTTGATTGAAACAACTTAAGGTATTTAAATAATGAACTAGATGAATCTAAATACAGATTGGTGCTAATATAATAATTATAACTAATATCGCCTATAGGGATGGTTACGAAACTTGAATCATTATAGCTGAAATCAGAATTGTCAAATTCGTCTTCTGTGTATCCCTTGTATTTAAGATTGATGACACAATTAATATTGCCATTCTCTAATGAATGAATCTCAATGGCAGAAGAATCTGAGGGAAATATAGGTCTATTTTGTTGATTAACTACATTTGACAATAAATCATTAAGTCTATTTACAGATATATCGGTTAAGGAAAGTGTTTCATTACTTATTGAAATTTGTTTCCACGGAGAATTAATCCAATTAAAATTATTATTTACTTTTTCTCTTAATATGTTAGACTCAATAATATTATTGTTGTTAAATTTAAAAATGCGATTGTTTTTTGAACGATCAAATGTAATTTTATAAGGAATAGATATATTATTTGAAAAATCAATTGTTAAAATATTTCTTGTAAGGGACGATGAGTTAATATTATGAATTGAATTGAAAGCACCAGGAACGCCATTGGCATTCACTATGGAATATGATAGATCATTTTCGTAATTATCAATTATCTTAAAATTATTTAAACTAACATCTCTTTTGAAATCAAATTTTAATTTATTTAAATAAATACAAGGTAGATAGACAGAACTGACATCCTTTATTTTTTTTTTATTTAATTGTATTCCGTTAACATGTGTTGAATCTATATTAAAAGATATACTTGAAACATCAAACTCTTTAATAATCGGTGGTTCATTTCCTGTTCCGTTAATATCGTAATTTTTTAATGTATTATAATCATCAGATAATTCATTAATACATATATCTGTATATTGAACCATAATGTTTTTGTAATAGTATAAATCAACGTTGTTTGACATTATATATAATGTTTTAAAATATTATATATAGTTAATTAAATTTTATTCGAAGAATTCAGGTTCAGGTTCAGGTTCGGGTTCATGAATCTCAGGTTCGGGTTCAGGTTCAGGTTCAGGTAAATTATTTACTTTAATTGATATTCTTTGAAGACGTTGATATAGTTCTTGAATAGATTTACATAAATAAATATCTATTTGTGTGTTATCAACATACATAGGTGCATCAGTATTTCCTATAATTACATGAGACAAATCGCTACACTCATTCGAAATATCTTGTGCGGTAAAACCCGAGTCTGTATACAAATTAGAAATGTTATTTATGTTATTATCACTAAAATCTATTTGATCATGAACATGTTCTTGTGTTGTATAATTTTTTTTAGTGTATATTTTTGGATTTAATTGACAGACTTTTTCAAGCGCGTCAGATATATCGGTAGAGTTTGATATATAACGCTCATCCGCCAATACAAAATTACTGTTATATAGAACTAAATCTGAATCAATCTGAAAAGATGAAAGACCGTCACTTATGTTGGCATCATTTCTCCAATTATAACTTATATCTGTTGTGTTATTTTTATAAATTGCCGATGGAACTAAGCGTATATTCTGTTTATTTGAGATGCGATTTAAATTTGTATCATTATTAAATCTTAGTCCAATTTCCCAACCGGCATCATATCCCGATGAGTCTGTAGAAGAGTCACCAACTACACTTAATATATGCATGTTATACGAGACATCTGAGTTATAAGCAAGTTTAAAAACAGAATTAGATAAATCGTATTCTGAATTTGGTAAATATTCATCGTAAAAATAATTGGAAATAGATAATCCACTTGAAATATCTAGATTTAAATTATTGATGTTTAAATTGTTATTAACATATAAGTTATTTATTGATATATCTTGATTGTTTGTTAAATTATTTATTGGTAGCGACAGTTTGTCGCAATATAAATTCTCTCCAGATATAGTTTTTATTATTGATGTAGTATTTGTAAGTGATGGGTCGTATAAATAAGAATTAATGGTTGATGTTACGAACGATGAATCGTCTATTTCAACTTCATTAGTATCATACATAAAAAAATGCTGTTTCGGTTTAAAATTAACATCGGCTAAATTTTCTACTGTAAAATAATCGGTATATTGTTCATGTTTAAAATATTTATTTTTATATTTAAAGGTTTGGTTAAATTTCCATTTGGTTGAATCCTTCGAGACATTTGATACATCAACATCTGTATTATTATCTATTGTATAAATACTTATGTAGTCATTAAAATTAGTTAAGAATTCATCTTTTACTGTTAGTATAATTCCGGTTCTATCTCCGTTTTTCACAATATTTGAATTGCCGATTTTATCTAATACATATAATGGACCGGCACCTGCACCAGTAAGAAACGATATTGTATCAACAGTATTACCTGTATAATTAATTTTTGATATTAAAGAATTTAATTCATAATAATTTTCAATATTATTTAATGTTATGAACGAAACATCCAATGGAAATTGTGCATCACTATCCATGCCATATACATCTGGGGTAGTAGTTTTAAAGAAATTTTTAATAAATGAATCATTAAAGCTGGTGGTGACAATGTGGGTACTATTCTTAAAGTTATTTAATAAATTATGTGATGTATCAGAAGAACTTTCAAGAACAAATAATAATTTATTATCATTGGTGTCTTCAAATAAGTTAAAATTATTAATAGGATTATAACCTGTAGATGCAAATAAAGCTTCACTTAATATATTAAAATCAATATTTTTATCAATGTCATTGGCAAAATTAACATCATTTATATAATTATTACCAAAAGTAGTTCCGGTTGGCCATATTTTTAATCTGTATTCCACACCATACCTATTTACATACACACCAGATGTGTCTAATAAATCTACGTTTGTAGCATTAACACTTTCTTTATCGAAATAACTAATATGTTTTGTATTTCCTGTTCCTTCTTTTAAAAAGTTATTGATGTCAGCTAGATTATAATATGTAGTTTCACCTGAAATTAAAGGTATGGATGCTTGTATAAAATACCGGAATGAATCATTATATTTATAATCTGTATGATTAGATTGATAGTATATTTTATTATTTGTTTCATTTAATTCAAATATATTACCATAATCTACTATATCATATTTAAAATTAAACCCGACTTTTTGTGCATCGTATAATTCAAAAACCAAACTTGATATGTCTGATGAAGATGAATATGTTAAACTATTTATATTATTACTTAGAATAGTATAATTATTATTTGATATTTCATAAACATTGAACGACAATTCGAGATTGTTATAACTAATAAATTTAAGATTTGAAAATGATACGTCGCCAGATATATCAAACCGAACTAATTTATATAGGTTATTAGCAACATTAATATGTGTTTTATGTAAATTAGTTTTTTTCTCAATATTTATACTGTTTGATACATCGGTATTTTGCGATACAGAAATGCTACTTATATCCAAATAGTTTGTTGTTAACATTACATTAATGGATACATCATTATTTG
>Ga0209632_10003295_pt1 | contig 14956 bp, 7 predicted proteins | sample COG_10_FD_184754 | JGI IMG/M metagenome (GOLD analysis project Ga0209632, IMG submission 184754) | Pelagic Microbial community sample from North Sea - COGITO 998_met_10 (SPAdes) (version 2) | ecosystem: Environmental > Aquatic > Marine > Neritic zone/Coastal water | place: Helgoland, sampling... | reverse complement strand
CAAGGCAATCACCTTGGTGGAGAGCACAAAAGACGAGCATATTGACTTGGCTTCTAAACTTGTTTCGGCCTGTTTGTCTCAAGGAGTAAAAAGCAGACGCATTGGAATCACAGGTGTTCCAGGAGTCGGGAAAAGCACATTTATTGAAGCATTCGGAACTCGATTTACCGAAAATGGACATAAGGTTGCTGTACTAGCTGTGGATCCTAGCAGTGGTGTTTCTCGTGGTAGTATTTTGGGAGATAAAACGCGTATGGATAAGCTTTCTGCCAATCCAAATGCCTTTATCCGACCAACGCCATCAAGTGGTTCTTTGGGTGGTGTGGCGCGTAAAACGCGTGAATCAATTATTCTGTGCGAAGCTGCAGGTTTCGACATTATTTTGATTGAAACCGTTGGTGTGGGACAAAGCGAGATTACCGTTCACTCTATGGTAGATATGTTTATTCTGTTGGTTTTAGCAACTGCTGGGGATGAATTGCAAGGCATTAAACGCGGAGTAATGGAAATGGCGGATGTGGTCATTATTAATAAGGACGATGGTGAAAATGCTTCATATACCAAAATAGCTAAGGCAACTTATCATCAAGCACTTCATCTTTTTCCTGGTAAAGAAAGTGGTTGGACCGTTCCAGCACTTTCTTGTTCCGCTTTAAACGGAACGGGATTAGATGACATCCTATCCACTACCGAGAATTATTTCAATCATATTCAGGTGAATGGTTTTCTAGAGGTTCAGCGAGCAAATCAGAACGAGTTTTGGTTGAAACAAGCTATTTCTGAAGAGTTAAGTCAGCGATTCTATTCTGAGTCGTCAATCAAGAAAAGGTTGAATGACTTATCGGAGAAAGTGAAACGTGGAGAAATCAGCCCGTTTGCCGCAGCGAGGAAGCTGCTAAAGAACTGGGGTTACAAAAGCTGACGTGCTTCAGCTTTTAACGTTTCAATGGCATCTGCTGTTGGCGAAACGCCAGCTTTACTCAAAATATCAAACAGCACTGAACTGAACTGAATGCCAGTAGCATTGTCGCCAACATTTTTGGCTGTAAGTTCAATAAGTTGATTCACAGCATTTCTGCTTTCCGTCAGCTTGTTCCATGCCTCGCTAGAGACATAAATCTGCTGTGTTAAGTTATGCTCAAATTCTTCACGAATCGTTTTTTGAAGTTCACGCTTAAATATAGAAGCGGTCATAGCTGGACGATGAACGCGCGGAATCATTTGATTTGGTTCTATTCGTTCCAGAAAAAGGATGAGACGCTCGTAAGCTTGTAGTCTTGTGGAAATCACTCCTGAACTAGGACCAACCACATTTTTGGAATTGCCCTTAGCCTGAATGATAGCTATTTGCCGCTGTTCTTCCAGAAACGTTTTGAGTAGAAAGTACGCTGTGACAAATACAATTCCCGAAGGAATCGTGTATTTCAGAATTTCGAGAATGATGGAAACGATTTCGTTCATGGCGGAATTTGGCGTGAAATTAGTTCTTCAACGCATTATGGATGATAGTTATTGCTAAAACTGCTGTATTCAAACTCGTTAATCAATTAATTCGGCAGAGCGTTTCCCAACCAAAGTTCCAATAGCAACACCCATCCCGCCTAAACGAACAGCGCACGTTATATTATCGGAAATACGTTTAGTTATTGCCTTTTTCGTTTCGCCAACGCCCATGATTCCTGCCCATCGATGGTCAATTTTGTAACTGGTGTTTGGAAGGATTACCGTTTGCAAAATATTCTCTAATTCAATCTGAATGCGTTCCGTAGTGATTAAATCTGTGTCCGTTTCCCCTGCAATATCCAATTGGCGTCCACCACCAAATAGAACTCGATTTCCAACGTTTCGGAAATAGTAAAAGCCTTCATTCATGTGGAATGTGCCCCTTACTTTCAGGCTTTCGATTGGCGATGTAATCAGCACCTGTGCCCGAGCTGGTTTTACATCTAAATTAGGTAGCAGTGAGGTAGCAAAACCATTCGTGGCAATATGAAGTTTTCGACATTTGATGGCAAAGTCATTTTTCAGTTTTACCTCAACTCCAGCGTTCACCTCAATGAATTCAGAAACCTCCAATCCGTTTAAGATTGTAATATCAAGTTTCGTGGCCATTTTTATCAAATGAGCCATCATTTTGCCTGTGTCTAGCGCACCTTCATGTTTGTTAAGAATGAGGTGTTCAACGCCTGAAAAACCATAATCTGAAATATGGTTATCTGCCAATGAATAGGTTTCCTTGAGACCCATTCTATCTTTTAATTCCTTGTTCGCAATGGAAATAAACGACTCACACTTTTCAAAAAGTTCAACATCTTCTTTTGTGAAAACTTCATAGCCTCCACACGAATTGTAGGACAAATTCTTATCTCCAACTAAAGAGCGTAGCTCGTTTAATCCGTTAAGTCGCTCTAGAATTAAGGCGTAAATCTCGTCTTCCGAAGAGGTTTCGAGATCAGAAAGAATTTCGCTTGGGCTTCCGAAACAGGCAAAACCAGCATTTTTTGTGCTTGCACCCGAAGGCAGCATTCCTTTTTCTAATACACATACCTTGGCCGTAGGGTGTTTCTTTTTGTAGAAGATGGCTGAGGTTAGTCCTACAATCCCACTTCCAATAACAAGTAAATCAACGTCTTTGAAGTACTGTTTTATTTCCCAAAAACTAAGTTGCGGTGGAAATACCATCTTTTGTATGTAGTAGAAGGTGGATTAACTTCGTCAAAAGTGAAACAAAAAGTTTGATTTTGGGTACTAAGAGGTTGAGCGCAAAACTGTGCAAGAGATGATTTTGAGAAGATTGATAAATCTGGTGGTCCCATTTGTTCTAACGATCAGCCTATTCTGCGTTGCTTTTTTTGCATCCGCCCAAACTGTTGGAGTGGATGTTTCGGGCGCGGTTAAGGAAGGTTGGAAAGGACTTGAAGGAACCAAAGTGACCTTGTACAAGAACGGATCTGTAGATCAGTCGCTGGTTACAACATCAAACGGAAAATTCAAATTCTTTTTTGAAGCTAATGCTACTTACATAATCGATGTGAGTAAACTAGGCTATGTTGCTAAAAAAATTGCGTTTAACACGGAGGTTCCTGCAGACATTCCTATGGTTTGGGATTTTGATTTTATTGTGGAGTTGTTTCAAGATCAGTCGGGGTTAGATAAGGCGATTTTCACTAATCCTGTGGCTAAGGTTCAATATAGCCAGCAACATAACGAGTTCGATTATGACCTTGATTACTCTATGGAGTTTCAAAAGCAAGAAGAAGAGGTTTTTGCTGAATTGGAGAAAATTAACGAAGACAAATATCAGGAGGAGGAAAATCTGCGTAAGGAAGCCGAGAAACTCGTAAAAGAACAAGCGAAGGAACTTGCCGCTGCTCAGAAAGAAGAACAGGAAGCAGAGAAAAAGCGCTTGATTGAAGAAGAAAAGCAACGTAAGCAGGCAGAAGCTGAAGCAGCTCGTTTAGAACAAGAGCAAAGAGCAAAAGCGGAAGAGGAGGAAAAAGCGAAAGAAACTCAGTATGCTGCGTTAATAACGGAAGCCGACAAATTAGCTCAAGACGAATTTTTTACCGAGGCAAAGGCGAAGCTGGAACAGGCGACCAGAATTTTTCCCGATAAAAATGACCTAAACGAAAAGTTGGCTGATATGGATAGGTCCATTGCCAAGTTCAAAATGGAGCAGGAAGAACGGAAGAAGAGGATAGATCAGTTTGATGAAATGATGGCTCAGGCAGAAGAGCTGGAATCTAAGCAGAAGTTTGAAGCAGCAATTAATCTGTATGAAACGGCAGCTGATCTCAATCCGGATTCGGAGATGCCGATTTTCAAAATGAATGAGTTGACCAAGAAAATCAACGAATTGGTTCGGATTGAACAGGAAAAGCGCGAGAAACAAGAACAATTTGCTGCTCTTTTGGCGGATGCAAAAAAAGCCGAAGAAGCAAAGGATTACGACAATGCCAAGAAAATCTTGATTCAGGCAACAGAACTTTTACCTGAAGAAAACGAACCTACGGAGCGCATCAAGGCCATAGATGAAATTCTTGAACAGCTTGCTACGGAGAGGAAAGAAGAAGCAGAACTCAACGCTAAGTACGCTGAACTCTTAGCTAGTGGTGACCAATTTGTCGCTTCGCAAAAACTGACAGAAGCCCAAGCTAAATACCAGGAAGCAAGTGTCTTAAAACCAGAAGAAAAAACGGCTCAGGATAAACTGGTTCAAGTCAAAGGATTAATGGCGGAGGTTGCTAAGAAGGAAGCCGAATTGGCTCAGCAACAGGAAGACTTCGCTCGACTGATTTCCGAAGGTGGTGAATTACAATCGACCTCCAAATTTGAGGAAGCAGAGGGTAAATTTAAACAGGCTTTGCGGTTGAATGTTGACAATGAGGTTGCTAATCAACGTATTGCTTCAATATCCAAACAGCTTGAAGAATTAGCTAAGAAAAAGAAGGAAGAAGAGCAGTATAACTCGCACATTGATAAAGGACTGGCATTTTTAGAAAAAGACCAGTTTGATATGGCAACTGTTGAGTTTAAAACGGCTGCTGCAATTAAGCCAGATGCAACAGGTCCAAAGACGCATTTGGATGCCGTTCAGTCTAGAATTGGTGTGTTGGCAGCCGAGGAAGCAGAGCGAAAAAAGAACGAAGAAGCGTTGGCGCGCATTATGGAATCTGCAGACGACCTTTTTAGACAGAAGGATTATGAAGCATCCAAAACCAACTATCTGACGGCTCAAGCCATTAACCCAGATGATAAGTTGATTTCAAAAAGATTGAAGGAAATCAACAGGTTACTTGTTGAAGAAGCTGAGGCTGAAGCAAAACGTTTAGCAAAGGAAGAGGAAGAGCGAAAGGCTGCCGAAGAGCTTGCAAAGTTTGAGGAGGAAATGAGATTGGCGGCCGAAGCACAACTAAAAGCTGAGGCGGAACGCAAGAAAATTGAAGAAGAAAAACGAAGAGAGGAGGAGGCTAAAGCAGAGTTAGCTAGGCTAGCTGAAGAGGCTGAACTTGCACGTTTGGCAGAGGAAAAACGCTTGAAGGAGGAAGCGGAACTTGCTGCTTTACAAGAAGCCGAGCGTTTGAAAGAATTGGCGCAAACTAAAGCTGATGAAGAGGAAAGGTTGAGAATGGAAGCTGAAAATCAGGCTGCTCTGCTTGCCGAGCAGGCTGCGCAACAAGCTGCTGAACTAGCCAAGGCGGAGAAAGAAGCTGAAAAAACACGTCTTGCAGAAGAGAAAAGACTTGAGAAAGAGGAGCAAGAAAAACTTGCTGCTGCTGAAAAGGCTCGTTTAGAGGAAGAAAAGCGTCTTAAGCAAGAAGCGGAATTAGCTGCTGCCGAGGAAGCCAAGCAACAAGCCGAGTTGGCAAAAGCGCAATCTGAAGCAGAAAAAGCACGTCTTGCCGAAGAGAAAAGATTAGAAAAAGAAGAGCAGGAAAAATTAGCCCTAGCTGAAAAAGCCCGTTTAGAGGAAGAAAAACGACTAAAAGAAGAAGCTGAATTGGCTGCTGCCGAAGAGGCCAAGCAACAAGCTGAGTTGGCAAAAGCGCAATTCGAAGCTGAAAAAGTGCGTCTCGCGGAAGAAAAAAGACTTGAGAAAGAAGAGCAGGAAAAACTCGTTGCTGCCGAAAAGGCTCGATTAGAGGAAGAAAAACGCTTAAAGGAAAGAGCTGAATTGGCGGCTACCGAAGAAGCCAAGCAACAAGCCGAGTTAGCAAAAGCACAATCTGAAGCTGAAAAAGCGCGTATTGCTGAGGAGAAAAGATTAGAAAAAGAAGCGCAAGAAAAACTCGCTTTAGCTGAAAAGGCTCGTTTAGATGAAGAAAAACGTCTTAAGCAAGAAGCTGAATTGGCTGCTACCGAAGAAGCAAAACAGCAGGCTGAATGGGCAAAAGCACAATCTGAAGATGAAAAGCGGAAAGCTAAAGAAACTAAAGAGCAGCGAAAGGCTGAAGAAGCAAGATTAGCAGCGGAAAGAAAAGCTACTCAGGAAGTAGAAAAAGAAGCCCAGCGATTAGCAGAAGCAGCGGCAAAGTTGGAAGCTGAAAAAGAGAAAGAAAGACTTGCAGCGTTCGATAAACTTCAGCAAGAAAAAAAAGACCGTTTAGAAGCTGAGGAGCAGTTTAGATTAGCTGAAGAAGCACAGCTGATGGAACAGGCGCGTCTACGAGCAGAAGAGGAAGCGCGAAAAGAAGCTGAATTGGCAAGTGCTAAATTGGAAGAAGAGCACCTGAAAGCGGAAGAGCAGGCTAGGTTGAAAGCAGAACAGAAAAGGCTTCAAGTAGAAGAAGCGGCACGTTTGGTTAAGGAGGAAGAGGAGAAGAAACTAGCTGAAGTACGTCAAACGGAACTAGAAAGGAGAGCGATGCTTGCCAAGAAGCAAGAAATGGAAGCGGAATCGCGCAGAAGGCTAGCCGAACAAGAAAAAGCAAAAGAGGAGCGGGCGCGTCAACTCGAACTTGAAAAAGATGCTGAACGTGCAGCGCAAAGACAAAAAGAGCAAGAGCTGGCAGAGGCAAAACGTGAAGCAGAGGCTGAAAGGTTGCGAAAGAAAAGAGAGTCTGAAATAGAAGCGAGAGAAGAAGAAGCTGAAAAGAATCGTTTACGTCAAGCCGCGATACAAGATTCTTTAACTGAAGTGGAGGCAGACATCTTGGCAAAAGAGGCCGAAGCTATTCTAGAAAAGGAGATGTCGGAACGAGAAGCCCGAATGAAAGCTGAAATTGAAGCAAAGGTCAAAACAGAAATGGAATTGGAGTTCGAACAAGAACTTCGTCAGAAGGAAATAGCTAATCAAGCGGAGTTGGCTGCTGAAGCTGAGTTTGAACGCCAACAGGAGTTGAAGCAACGTAGAAAAGAGCAAGAGCGTCAACAAAAAGTTGCAATGATGGAATCGCGTAAGCGAAAAGAATTAGAAGCATGGGAAGCGCAAGAGGAGGAAAAGGCGAGAGAGCAGGAGGAGCGGATGGTGGCTGAAAAAGCACGTGAAAATAAACTTGAGCAAGAGCGATTAGAATATGAAGCTGAAATGGCTCGCGCGCAGGAAATTGCACAAATTGCTGCGGAGCGAAATGCAGAGAAAGCCGCTGATTTGGAGCGAAGAAGGTTACGCGAGGAAGAGGAAAATGCTAGAAAAGAAGCTTTGGCTGCCGAATGGAATCAAATGCGTGAAGTAGCGGAAGCGGAACGAAAACAAAAACAGCGTGATTTAGATGAAGCTAAAATTGCCAAAGCAGCAATTGAAAAATCTGAACTGGAAAAGCAGCGTATAGAAGAGAAGCAAAGGCGAGAAGATGAGATAGCTCAGGCTGGCCAGTATGCCAACGAACGTAAAGAGTTGGATGAAAAAATGAGATTGGAGCGAGAGCAAAAACGGAATGAAGAAATAGCTCAGAAAGAAGAGAATTTCCGTAGTAAGAATGAATTTGAAAAAAAGGCGAAGGAACTTGCTCAAAGTGCGGTTGATTCCGAGAGGGATTCATACGAAGCGGAAGTTCGAGCAAAAATGAAGGCTGAATATGCTGCGAAACGTGAGGCGATTGCAGCCAAAGAAGCTGAGAAAACGATAAGCACGTTTGAGGAAAAGCCTAACCAGTTTCAAATGGATTTGGCGGAGAGCTATCCGATTGGTATTACCGAAGAGTCAGAAATTAAGGGCAACCGCGAAATACAGCGTTTAATTGTAAAACGTAAGGAGGGAACAGCCAACCAGTATAGCCGAGTAAAATGGAATTGGGGTGGTGTTTATTACTTCAAAAACGAGCAAAGCACCTCAAAGCAGATTTTTGACCAAGAAACACAGTGGTAATTAGTTGAGGAATACCTTCTTTGTCCATTGCTGTACGTCATTCGTTAATCTTACGATATAAACGCCTTTTTCTGCCGAAATTTGAAAGGAGTTGCTTGCTTTTGAATCAACCATCGTTTTACGAACGAGCCTACCTGTTAGGTCAACTAAAGTCAATTCAATTCTTGAATCCAGCACATTTTTAACCGTCAGCATTCCATTTACGGTGAATACTTCAATTTGACTTACCGAATTTTCCTGAACAGCAGATGGATTGGTCGTTACCTCAAATACAGTTGTATCAGCATCACAAGCTGATGTCGCAATATGAGTTACCTCAAAAACTCCTATTGTTGGGTAAGTGTGCTGCGGTGATTCTTGGCTGGAAGTACTACCATCACCAAAACCCCATTCGTGAGAAGTTTCATTTTCTGATGAACCATCAAAATTTATAGTGAATCCGTCTTCATAATTATAAGTTGCATTCGAAACCACATCCTGATGCCCGATATACCAATTGCTCAAACTATCCAATACAATGTCTTCCGCTAATTGCTGTAAGTCTTCTGCATCTTGCTGGCCAATGTTTGAATAAAACGGAATGCCAACTGGCGATTTTCTAAAAATAGTGGCGTAAAAAACACATGCGTTCAGATAGGTCCCCCAAGCACTTGGGTGACTACCATCTCCCGAATACAAACCGCTCCAAAATGTGTTGTTGTTTAAAGACATTTGATGCCAAGCTGCACCGCATGGCGCAACTGTCGCGTCATTATCAGCACCCATTTCTAGATAGCTTGAACGAAGCCGGGCATTCATTCCCTCAAATGTGCAAAGTGGAGGATAACCTGCACAATTACTCTGGTCACCATCACGCCTTCCCCAGGTCATGAAAAAGACGGGTTCGGTGCATTCGTAGTTTGATTTTATCGAATCGACCAAATCTTCAGCGAAAGGATACGTTTGCGAAGCTACCTGAGCTGGAGGAAAAGACGGCATCTGGCTTTGTTGCTGCAAAACCACAAAGTCCCAATTTCGACTGGCAATTTTGCTCAACGTGGTTGAATTCGTAGAGTGTTGCTCGAAGGTGTAACCTCCAGGTGTACTTGATTCGTGGTAAACGGAATCTCCTCCAGCCAAAGCTAGACTTTTAAGTGTTCCGGGTAAATTGGCTGTGTAGATGTAGCTATTACCAATAAATAAAACTGATGTTTCTTGAGCAACCGATAAATTGAAAAGGAAGGTGCACAGTGCTAGGAAAAGTAGGGTTTTCTTCATGTTGAGAGATATTAAACTTAAGACGGAAGGAGTCAGAAATGGAGGCGTGCTTTAGGTGTAGTAGAAAAATCTGCGAAATCGGAATTTAAATATTTGAAGTACCCTACAATGCCAATCATAGCCGCATTATCAGTGCAGTATTCAAACTTTGGAATATGAGAGCGGATGCTGTGTTTCGCGGCCAACTCGCTAAAAGAATTTCTCAGTTCGGAATTGGCAGAAACACCGCCAGCTAAAGCAATGTCTTTCACATTGTGTTCAGAAATAGCCAATTCCATTTTGGATAGTAGATACGAAACAAGATGGTTTTGATATGAAGCACAGATGTCATTCAAATTATCAGAAATGAATTCAGGATTTGATTTCATTTCCTTTTGAAGATGATAAAGGAATGATGTTTTAATGCCACTAAAACTGAAATCTAAACCTTCCGTTTTGGGCGTGGCGTAGGCGAATTTAGAAGCATCACCTTCCTGTGCTAACTTATCTATCATCGGACCACCGGGATAACCGAGGTTGAGAATTTTGGCTGCTTTGTCAAAAGCTTCCCCAGCTGCGTCATCAATAGTTTTACCAATTACCGCCATTTTTAGCGGTTCTTCCACCAACACAATTTGTGTGTGACCACCGCTAACCGTTAAACTCAAGAATGGAAATTCCGGTGCAGGTCTTCCTTCATCAATGAAGTGCGCGAGGATATGCGCTTTCATATGATCCACTGCAATAAGCGGAATGCTTAAAGAAAGAGCGAATGTTTTTGCAAATGAACCACCCACCAAGAGACTTCCCAATAAACCTGGTCCTTCCGTAAACGCAATGGCGTCCAAATCGCTCTTGTTTATTCCAGCTTTAGCCAATGCTCGGTCCACCACCGGAACAATGTTTTTCTGATGTTCGCGTGATGCAAGCTCAGGTACAACACCACCAAATTCGTGGTGAATCGCTTGATTAGCAACAATGTTTGATAGAACCTGATTTCCTCTGAGAACAGCTGCAGAAGTGTCATCACAAGAAGATTCGATGGCAAGAACGAGCGGAGAACGAACCTCGGTATTGTTATTGGTTACTTTTGACGACAAGGGTTTCTGAGGTCGATGATTTTCAAAAGTATCAAAAAAGCGTTCGCTTGGTTTTCGATTCTGTTTGTGCTTTTCGCACTGCTGATTGGAGGAGGATACGTAGCGCTCAGAAGTTCCAGAGTCCAAACTAAAATCACTCAATACATTGCAAGTTACCTCTCTGACGAATTGAAGACCGAAGTCTCTGTAGAAGGAGTGGATATTGGCTTTTTCAATAGACTGATTCTTGAAGGTTTGTATGTAGCAGACTTGAAGGGGGATACGCTGACTTATTTAGGCGATTTACATCTTGGTTTGTCTTCATTTAGTCTAGAGAAAAATCAGGTTTATTTGAACAAAATCCGAATGGATGATGTGAAGTTTTACCTCCATAAATATGAAGGGGATGAGAAACTGAGTATTCAGTTTCTTATTGACTATTTCTCCGTTCCCAAAGACTCCACTTCTGCACCTTCTTGGGATATTCGTGCAAATGCATTGGAGTTGAGGAATGCCTCGTTTCAGCTTCGAAATCACTATTCCGAAGCCACAAGTATTGGCATTGATTATAAGGATCTAGATGTGCGGGACATTAACTTGTTGATAGATGGAATTCGTATTGATGTTGATACGATTTATGGTAATGTTGCACGATTAAACTGCTATGAAAATCGCGGCTTTTTCCTTAAAGGTCTTAAGGGAAAGGCTAAGGTTAGTCCAACAGAATTGAAGGTGGATGGACTGTCTATTCAAACGGCATCGAGCGATTTGAACGTTAATCTTCATTACACCTACAATGGTTGGGAATCTTACAAGACCTTCATCGATTCGGTACGAATGGATTACACGTTTGCGGAATCTGTAATCAACTTTAAAGATGTTGCATTTTTTGCGCCAGCTTTAAACGGGTTGGATGAAATGCTGCGCGTTTCAGGACGCGTTTATGGGCCTGTTTCAGCTTTAAATGCCAGAAAATTAAAGTTGGCTTATGGTAATTATACTTCGCTGGAAGGAAATATTGACTTGGACGGATTGCCAAATATTCGAGAGACGTTTCTGCACATCACTTTAAAGCAGTTTACCACCAGATATGCGGATTTGATAAAACTACCTGTTCCGCCTTTTGAAAGTGGTAAGCAGTTGGTTATTCCTAAAAATGTAGCCAACCTTGGGGAGATTGATTTTAAGGGGAGTTTTACTGGATTTGTGAACGACTTTGTCGCCTTCGGAAATTTGAACACGTCCATTGGCGCATTACGCACAGATATTTCGTTAAGGCAAGGAGAGAAATCAGGTCAGTTGGCTTACAATGGAGAGTTGCAATCTTTCGGATTTGATGTTGGTAAATTTCTTGAGGAAGAACGAATTGGAAAAGTATCGCTAGATGCCAAGGTGAAGGGCTCTGGACTGAGTAAGGAAGATATTAATGCAGTGTTGGTTGGCAAGATTAGGTCTGTAGAGTTGGTTGGTTACGACTATAAAGATGTGGAGGTTAATGGCACTTTCGCCAGAAGCATGTTTAGCGGAGAGGTAAGTGTAAACGACACCAATGTAGCACTGATGTTTCGTGGAGGTTTTGATGTTAGTCAGGAGTTGCCGCAGTTTAATTTTCATGCTGATGTGGTAAATGCCAATTTATATGAATTGAATCTTTTACGAAAAAGAGAAGGCGCGACTATCAGCGGTGTTTTAGATGTGGACTTTACAGGCAACGACATTGATAACTTGATTGGGCTGATTGAAGTCTCTAATGGAACATACCAGCAGGATGGAGATGAACTTTATGAGATTGACAAATTCTCGCTACATATTACAGAGGAGAACGCAATAAAAAGTCTCAAACTGCGGTCAGGAATTGTTGATGCTGACTTCAACGGAATATTCAACTTTAGGAACATTCCTAAGGCTGTGAATAACATGGTTATTAAACATCTCCCAAGCTACGCCAGAGATTTTAATCTGTTGAAGCCTGAAGAAGGGCTGGAGTTTGATTTCAATATTGATTTGAAAAGTACGGAGCTGCTCAGTTACTTATTTGTTCAGGACCTTTTCATAAGTGATAGTTCCAATTTTAAAGGGAGCTATTCAACGCTAAAGAATGAGTTTTTTCTACGTGGTAGGCTGAATGAAGTAAGCTATAAAGATGTGGTCATGGATAATGTCCAGATTGAAGCAGAAAACCCGGGAAAGGAATTTCAACTGGGTGTTTTTGCTGATAGAGTCAACTTTACCGATAGTTTGTATTTGGCTCAGTTTGAGATTAATTCATTTACGTTTAAGGACAGCCTTGGCTTAATTGTAAAATGGGATAATGAAACCAATATTGAGAACAATGCCTTTATTCAAGGAGTTGCATCTTTTCCAAAGAATGAGGAAGTAAGTTTTAGCCTAAAACCGTCACAGATTAATATTGCTGGACTGGGTTGGGCGGTGCAGCCAGAAAACTTGATTCAAATTGACACCTCAGCAATTACGTTTACTAATTTTCGCTTTCAGTCTGACGAGCAGTCTATTGGGCTGAATGGAAGAATTGCAAAGGATCCGTCCGCCAAATTAAGTGTCAAACTCAAGGACTTTAATCTTGCCACAATTAATGTTGCTACCCAACGATCAGGCCTTGCATTACAGGGGAAAATTTCTGGAAATGCGCAGGTTTCTGGTATTTACGACAAGCTATTTTTCACCAATCAACTTGAGGTTGATTCACTGGTTCTTAATAATGTTTTAATCGGCAGCGGGGAGTTGAATAACACATGGATTCCAGCAACAAGGAGTGTGCAGGTATTTGGTCTGTTTCAGCGAGGTGATGCTACTAGTTTAAGTGTGGTAGGAGAGTTTTTACCTGGTAATGACAGAAAGCAGAATTTTAACATAAAAGCGTTAGTTGATCGTATTCCTCTCAGCATTTTTAACCCGTACATCGATAAGGTTATCACAGATGTGAAAGGAATAGCTAAAGCCGACTTTAGCTTGAAGGGTACCACAAAAAAACCAGAGTTGTCGGGTTATGTTGTACTCAAGGAAGCCAATCTTCTATTTACATATTTGAATACGCATTTTGGTATTTCAGATACTGTTGAAGTAAAACCAAACGGCTTCTATTTTAACAATCTTGAAGTAGTTGATGAGCAAGGAAAACAAGGAAATATAAATGGTTGGGTTAAGCACGAAAACTTCAAAAATATTCGGTTTGATGCAAAACTGAATGCCAACGATTTCTTAGCGCTCAATACTAATTCTGCCATGAATTCTTTGTATTACGGAAAAGCCTACGGCACTGGTCAAGCGCATTTTTATGGAGAACCTAAGGATATGCACCTTGATTTGTCTATGCGAACAGAACGCGGAACGCGCTTCAATATTCCTCTTTTTGGTGCGAAAAGCGTCAATGAAACCGATTTCATCACGTTTGTAAAGCCTAAGGGACTAGACGAAGAAATTGAGATTGAAGATGAGTTTAAAGTCTCTTTTAAAAATCTAACGCTTGACATGGATATAGAGGTGACCTCGGATGCACAAGTGCAGCTAATTTTTGACCCGCAAGTTGGAGATGTCATAAAAGGCAAGGGGGACGGTGATCTGAAGATGACCCTAGATCGGTCTGGTAATTTTAAAATGTTTGGAGATTACTACATCAATAAAGGCGAGTACCTTTTTACACTTCAAAACATCATCAACAAGAAATTCCTCATTCAACAAGGAGGAACAATTAATTGGAGCGGAAGTCCTTACAATGCCCTTATAGACATAACGGGAAGTTATGGTGTGAGGACTGCTCTTTATGAGTTAATGTATCCTGATACGACTAACGATAACTATAAGCGAAGAATTCAGGTGGATTGTATTCTGCGTATGACTGATAATCTGCTTAACCCAAATATTGCATTTGATATTGACCTTCCCAACTCTGATGAAGCGACCAGAACAGATGTGCGTAATAGAATTGGCGTAGGAAACGTTCAGGAAATGAATAGACAAGTGTTCGGGCTTTTGGTGTTAAACCGATTCTTTCCAACGGAAGACCAGAATCAGGCGCTGCAACAGGCTGGAGGTTTCTTATCAACGAGTTCTGCCGAGATGGTCTCGAATCAGCTGAGTAATTGGTTGTCTAAGATTAGTAACGATTTTGACATCGGTATAAACTACCGTCCTGGTGATGATATTACCAGTGACGAAGTTCAAGCTTCGCTATCCACGCAATTGTTCAATAACCGAATTATTGTGGATGGAAATGTAGGTGTTGCCAATACTTCAGCAAGCTCTAGTAATATCGTTGGAGATGTAAATATCGAGTATAAAATCACTTCGGATGGTCGTTTTCGCGTTCGGGCATTCAATAAGAGTAACGATATAAATACGTTGGTCGATAACGCTCCGTTTACCCAAGGTGTTGGGCTTTCCTACCAAAAGGATTTTGACAAACTTGGTGACCTATTCAGAAAGTGGAAACGAAAGAAAGATAAGTAAGCATCTCAACTAAAAAACGTGCTTAAATGGTAAGCACTCGGCTGTCATCATCTTATTCATGACCGCTGGGTCTGATTGCATAAAGAGTTCAGCTACGGTATCGTTTTCCGCTTCAAAAACCACCAATCCAAAGTTGCTTTTGTTGGTGATTGGCAAGTCTGTTTTGCCTACATATTTTACTGTTCCGCGTTTTTTTTGACGATCTAATCGAGCAAAATGGTCTTCAGTAATCTTGTTTTCCTTCTCGCCCCAATTCGCTTTATCCTGAAATTTGGGAACTAGATGTAATATGTAGATGTAATCTCTCATGCCGTCTTTTTGGTTTTAGAAAGGTAGAGGTTCTTTAAAAGGAATTTGACGAATTAAA
>Ga0209632_10003294_pt1 | contig 14956 bp, 12 predicted proteins | sample COG_10_FD_184754 | JGI IMG/M metagenome (GOLD analysis project Ga0209632, IMG submission 184754) | Pelagic Microbial community sample from North Sea - COGITO 998_met_10 (SPAdes) (version 2) | ecosystem: Environmental > Aquatic > Marine > Neritic zone/Coastal water | place: Helgoland, sampling... | reverse complement strand
GAGCCTTTTCACTTACTTCGGCCTGCCCATCAAGTTTCACTGGCACAGTGGTAGGTTCGTGTTGTTGAACTACAAATTTCATAGCGATGAGCTCTCCGTGGTTATCGATTTCAAAACGCGCAAGTCAATTGCGCATGCAAAGTAGCAGCAATTGACTTCTCGCGCTGCGGAAACAAAGTGAGACCCGTTGCTTCTTCGATCAGTTCCAGGGTGCTCACCTGATCGCAGAAACTTACATGCTGCCTAACATTGCTGTCAAAAATAAATGCGCTCAACGATTCTGGAGTGCTAATAACCTTAAAATAAGCAGAGGGCTTTGCCGCGCGTTCACTCACTCCTTCTCCGCGCTCGCTATAGATTGGACCACTAATCACGTAGACCTCTCCAATAGTATCCGCCAGCGCATTGATCGCCTGATCCAGCCGAGACCAACTCCCAGCTCTCAATTCAAATGGGAGGGCTGCCAGATTACTGAGAAAGTTCAGCTCAGACCAATAGGGGGTTCCGGCGAAGCTGCTCATCGGCACCAAACGACCCTGATCTTCTGAGAGCAGATTGATTCCGCCTAGTTGATAGCTGCGTTCTTCCGCATCAATAGGAACGTCTTGTTCGATCTGCGGTGTGCTGTCAGTAACCTCGAGCTGCATAGCACCTCGAGACACGAGAGAATCCTCAAACCAAACACGCGGCAACAACGAGGCTACACCAACGCTATCGGCAAGCACACGATAGGCCTGCCAGTCTGCAAGACCACTGCGAGCACTAATGGAGGCCACATACAATTGCCGTACGATGAGCTCTCGATTGTCAATCGCTGTGTTGTCAGCGACCACAGGGCAGCCAGCCATACAGTGGGAGATATGCACTGTCTGAGCATTGGCTACCGTCGCGACAAGTAGACTAAAAAGACTAGCCCATCGGATAAAGTATTTGCTTATGCACATCATCGCACAGCTTCAGTGTCTCTTCGCTAAGTGTTACATCGAGGGCCGCTAACGACTCTTCTAACTGATCTGCAGTTCGCGCACCGATAATGGTCGATGCTACAAAGTCGAAATTCATACTCCAGGCAGTTGCCAAAGTCACCGGGGACATACCAGCCTCTTTTGCAATCTCCATATATTTGGCAGTAGAGGCCAAAGTTCCTTCGTTTACAAAACGACTAGACATAGCCCTCTGCCTTGGATCCGCGGAGCCGTATTCTGCGAAGCGAGAGTTTTTAGGTATTTCTGGCTGATTGTATTTACCACTAAGAACGCCACCGCCAATCGGGGAATAAGGCAAGAGTGATACATGCTCGCTTTTACACACCTGTGCCAACTCATCCAGAAAACGACGATTCAACAGGGAGAAATTATTTTGAATAGACTGAAATCGTGCCAGGCCCTCATAATCAGCAACAGTATTTGCCTTCGTCAATCCGTAAGCATTTTCGTTAGAAGTTCCGGTATAACGCACCTTGCCTGCCTGAACCAGCCTATCTAATGCCTCCATCGTTTCATCGATAGGCACGATAGGATCTGGCCAGTGCACCTGATAGAGATCAATGTAGTCGATATTCATTCTGCGTAGCGAGCCTTCTACTGCCGCTTCGATATGGAACCTATCAAGGGCGGTCAGACCATGGCGGATAGGTGGAACAAACCATCCTGCGGCAGCGCCGGCAACCTTGGTCGCTATGATGAGTGAATCTCTGGGTTTGGTCTGAACCCATTCGCCGAAAATTTGCTCAGTAACGCCGACAGTCTCTGCCGATGGAGGAACTGGATAGACCTCTGCCGTATCGAAGAAATTAATGCCACGCTCATAGGACTCTTCAAGAATCTTAAACGACTCCTTCTTGTCGCTCCAGCTACCAAAGCTCATAGTCCCCATACAAATAGGACTAACTCTTAATCCACTTTTCCCTATATATCGATGTTCCATACCATTGCCTCTTACATCATTCAACTATAACCAAACACAGCGCTTAGACCGACACGCTACAATCGTCTCCGAGATAACCGCCGCCGCCACAATACAAGGCATCCTGCAGTTGAATTCGTATTCCATCAGGGTCTGAGAAATAGACCTCCGGTGTTCCGCCCTCAATACCACCGCGATTTGGCATACGCATACTAATCCAATGAACTAAGGGTGGAGTATTATCCGCGTTCTCTCTGGCGGCGAAGCCATAGTCTTCGAGCTTCGCAATAATGCCATCAACATCAAAGTCCTCGACACTGAGACAAACGTGATCCACTCGACCCGGTTGTGCAGGTGCGCCTGCCTCATCGCCACCTACATACATCAGAAATTGTGTGCCATCGCCTACGCCGACAATCGGCGATGCCGGTCCTTGATAAGCTTGGAAACCCAGCCCGAAAGCTCGCGTGTAAAATTCATTCGCGCGATCTTTATTAGCGAGAAAATTAGTAAAGTGGCTAAGGTCTAATGAGCGAAACAGACCATCCGCTGCTGCTTCCGCGCGCTCACATACGTCTCCAAATGCACCCGCCCCACCACAGTGATCAGCGCCATTCAATTGGTAGATCAGGCCTTCGATATCAGCGAAAAATAGCTCCTTTGTTCCCGAAGCTGCCCCCCCTTCACTCTGACCACGAGTCCTAGTCCAGGATTGCATAGCAATGCCCAGAGAAGCTTGATTTGGACCTGGCTGAGCACGACGAGATATGCCTAGCGCATCTAGCTGATCGCGCACCGACTCCAGATCGAAATTTTCAACGCTTAGACCAATATGGCTAAAGCCAGGCGTTTGGCCCGGCAGCAACGGCGACAATGAGAAGAATCTTGGCCCTTCGCCAATGCGCAAACAGACAGAAGCGCCCTGCCGCGACTGGATACTTGCACCGAACAGATCCTGATAGAAGCGCATCGATCGCTCGACATTTGAAACCCGCATACCATAGCTGTGCAGTTTGCGCACCGCTATGACTGAACTTGACTGTGCAAATAATGCAGGGCTGAGCGACAGTGCTGGAATTGCTTTAAGGAGGGTGCGCCGGCTGAGCGTTGCCGATTTTCTGATCACATTCGATTGAGTTTTCATAGCCACTGTCCTCGCGCCTTTCATTAGTCGCGACATCATAGCTAGAGTCCAATGCTAGCGTCTACCTCGAGGCGAATTTAATTCGAAGCAATTACAGCTTGATTCAACTGTTATTCAATTCAACAGCGCCACCATCTTTCTGCCACTGCTCCATGCCACCCTTCAGGTGCACGATATTCTCGATACCCATGTTCTGCAGAGATTGTGTAGACAGCGCTGAACGCCAGCCCTTATTGCAATAGAGGACCAACTCCTTCGCCTTATCGAATTCGCTGCGGTAATAAGGACTCTCTGGGTCTACCCAAAACTCCAGCATGCCACGAGGAATGTGCAAGGAACCGGCAATCTTACCTTCGCGTTTCACCTCGCGAACATCTCGCAGATCGATAATTACTAACGACTCGTCCAAATTCTCCAACCGCGCCTTTAGTTCGGAAGAATCTATAGCCTGTATCTGCTTTTCTGCCTCAGCAACTAACTGTTTGTAGCCCTTTTTTACATTCATTCTTAGCAATCCTTGTATCTAATTAAACTATTCACAATAACTATTCACACCACTAGCTAGTTGCAACCTTCTGACATTGAATACGCCAAAAAGGAAATACAACAGAACCATCTTCACTGATCCGTGCCCTCGGCAGTGCTGCGTTTCTTAAAAGTAGAGCTCCCGTTCTTCTGTTTGACGTTATTTGTCTTTCTCTTAGTATCGCTGATTTTTAGCTCAGAGCTGATTGCAAACTTCGATTTAGTATCGAAGGGCGATCTAATCAAGATCATCGAAAAAAAGCCACACAGTGACCCAGAAATGCTCACACGCTATTTAAATACCCCAAGCGCGAGCAAAATCGGATCATAGAATTCAGACTAACGGCGGGCAGACTTCACCAAAGCACCGCCGCTGGATACGACCGCGCCGAATACATTACCTGCAGAATCAACAGCCACGCCTTCAGGGTTTGAACCCGCTGGGTAATCCTCCACAATACCATCGATGAAGTAGTCCACAATGCCATCTAGTAGGCTGCCAACGCGGATACCCGCATGCCATCCAGGATTCCTAGTATCATCGAATTCCGATTCAGAATCCGCTACATAGATTATGTCGTCATCGGTTATGTAGATTCCGCTAGGTCGGCTGAAGGATTTAAACTCGCCTATATAGTTGCCGTTCAAATCAAATATCTGTAGCCGATTATTTCCCCTATCACCCACGATCAATCGATTTCGAGAATCGATATCTAGCGCATGAGGCGTCTTCAACTTGCCAGCCTCAGATCCCCAACCGCCCCAATACTTAATCATATTTCCTTCATGGTCAAACTTTACGATTCGCGCAACTGTATCAATTGTAGCATCTGTATTTTGACCACTGTGTCCATCACCTACATAAATATTACCATCAGCATCGGTAACCACATCACATGGAGTTTCCAATAGAGCATCTGTTCCGTCACCTGCCACACCGGGTTGACCCAAGATTAATAACACGTCCCCTTCTGGACTTAATTTATAAACCACATGTCCCTTGCCGGCCGTCGCTGGGTTATCCTCTCGCGGGCCCTGCCCATCTGTGACCCAGATATTCCCGTCGCGGTCTACGTGAAGGCCATGAGGAAACAACATCAAACCCCCGCCTATCGAAGCGACAACATTACCGCTTGGGCTTATCTTAACTATGGGGTCAACTGTCGAGCCAATGCAGCTATTTGCTCCACAGCGATCAATGGCCCACAGATGCCTACCATCGGGATCCATATCTACACCGGCAGTGGAGCCCCATTCACGACCATCAGGTAAAGTTGCCCAATGGTCCTCGGTGAAAAATGGATTGGGTCGTTGATTAATTGGTTCCAACTGAGCAAGCACATTACCGCTTACGAACAAAGCGATTATCGCAAAACTAAAAAAAGTAGCGAGAGGAATTTCTTTACCAGTTTTATAACCGATGTTCATGACTAACTCTCCAGTCGAGAAGTATTAAAACAATTTAATTTTGGCTGTTGGCATAAAACTACAAGCCTAGAGGCTCTTGTGACCTCATCCTTCAAGCCAGATTAAATCAACAAACTAATAACCCAACCAAGACTCAATCAATCCAACACAGTGCTGCTGCTCGCGTTGTTCTGCGCCATTTGTAGTCGATGTTATGTTGGGCAAAATTGTTCATCTGCAGCAATGAACACAAAGTTAGTGCTCAGCGATAATTTCTGCGAGTTAAGAGACAGGGGATGCGAGAGAAAATAAAATCCGACAGTGGTTGGCTCAGATTTTATTAATGGCTGCCCGCCAGGCAAAGATCAGCTAGCGCGTTACCGTAACGTTAACGTTTTGGTAAGTAAAAATTGAACCATCACTCGCTATACCTCGCAATACATATTCGCCTGGTTGATCGAATGTCACTTCAGCTTGCCAGCGCCCGCCTTCTGGAGGTTGGGGAATAATAAATGGCGGCGACCAAGGCGAGTTGGCGTACATACGCGTATCAGAGTAAGTTTTCATTTGGACTGGTTCAAATGTCGCATACCGCGCCGGCCCCCTGTAGATGGTCCATGAAAAGCGCAGCCCAGGCCCGCTTTGCGCTGTAATTGATCGCGGTGTTTGGTAGATTTGCTCCGCTGTGGAAGGCATAGGCCGATCGCGGCGTGCGGGAATATTATCAGGATCGGTTGCTCGAACAGCCAAACTTAAAGGCTGACCTACTTTTACACTGCGCTGACTCTCTCCTTCCAAGCGTAAATCAGGAGGAATATTAGTACGTAGGTTGTCATTCAAACTACCAAAATCACCACCTACTTCTGTTGAGATAACTTGTGGATCAATCCGGTAGTCTGGCATCAATGACCCATAAGCTCTTGCAGTATTGTTCCTTGTTTTTAAAGTCCACACCAATTCCGTAGTACCAAAATTTGCTGGCACATCGATAGTAAATAAAAAGGCATTTCGGCGGGGATAAAAATGAGTAGGTTGCCCTTGGTCTGCATTAGCAAAATCATAGGCATCGACATTTAAGTCATCTAAACCACCTTCCTCGGTAAAAGAAAAGTAGTTGTCTGATCCGATATCAATATTAAATTCTTCTTCCCAATTTGAATTCATGTAACCGTAAAACAATTTGAAGGTACCGTCATCATTTGGCCACCAGCCTTCGAACGCTGGTGAAGCAATCTCACCAGTAAGCTGCATGAAACGAGGCTGTGCATTCCCGCTCTGCAAACCAAAGAGTAACGCCAGCATTAACACTGGCGCTAATTTTGTACTTGCCAACAACCTTCCGCCACTTCTCATCGTCAATCATTTCCCTGTGCGAGATTTTGTTCCATTGTTTCCGGGGCCCAGCAAAGAGGACAACCAACATCGTAGTCGTTACGATCTTTCATATTGGCCCGACGCACAGCCATCTCAGCCTGAAATTGTTCTTCGGTAAGGCTAACGGAATAGCCTAGGTCGATAAACATGTTCGAGACTGAGCGACGTCCTCCACCAGCCCAGTTACGTGGGTCAGCTAGGTTTGTATTAGCCGGGGTCGTGTCGAGGTATCCTATTGTGTGTAATATCGTGCCCTTCGGCAGCAGCGGTGCTTTATCGTCTTCATAAACATACTGCTTCACCCAGTTGTGGTCATAACCAACACAGTTCAAAGTAAACTGATTATGCCCCCAGATGGCTTCCATGCACATACGCACGCCGGGAGCATGAAGATGCGGCTCGAATGCCATAATTTTGGTGTGCTCCTTAAGAACCACATAATTATGAATTTCCTGATTCGGTTTGTTCGGGACGATATCTATATCAATACCATTACCGGTGCGAGGGCCTTGACGAGTGTATTGCGGTTCATAGCCGACCGGGAAAAAAGTAATACCAAATTCCAGATGACCAGTAGTTTCTCTGCCATTCGAGTGCATATGAGCAGCACCGAGATGCAAAGCAGAATTAGCTTGCAACAAACGACCCGCTTTTTCCGAAAAGATATCAGCATTGCGACCTACTTCATGTATTGGCCAACCAACGCGACTGTCTTGCACTATTTCTTGACCATTGTCGGCAAGAATTCCGCTCGAGTAGGTCATGTGGTGCCAAATATATTTGCCGCCTACTGTGCTAGCGCCAAGATCAGTTGGAATATCATTGATTTCACGAACCTCAATAGACTTTACATAGCGATCTTCAGTTAGCCCTGTAGGAACTATGCCTATATCACCCCACCAATCGGGGGCTACTGGAGGGCGTGTCATATCTTGTGAACGAAGTACCAAGTCCGGCTCACCTACCGTCCAACCAATGTCATCGCTGTATGCAATTTCCTCAGGCTCATTATCAGGATTGCCGCGAGGTGCACCGTTTTGAGCCCAAGCTTGGATGAGCGCTAATTCTCTATCAGAAAGTGAGTAATCGCTCTTAAAACCATCGATACCAATATCTTTTTCAACAAAGAATGGAGGCATAGCCCCCATACGATCGCGAATCGCAGTACGGTACATAATGATTGGTGCCCATGGCCTAACTTCATCATAGGTCATAAATGCCATAGGCCCGCCACCACCTGGTCGGTGACATTGCTGACAGCTTTCCTGCAATATAGGCGCAATATGATCTGCGTAATTTACGCTAGCAGGATCTATGTCAAAGTCGACCGCATCATAGTAGTGAAGCTGGTGATCTCCGACGCTGGCATCATGTGCCTGTGCCCAAGCAAAGACAGGGGTAAGTAAAAGGATTAGTGCGAGAAGTTTTCTAGCCATCATTACAGTTTCTCCAAAAATAACACTTTGTACTATTGGGTTATTAACTAGGTATCGGTTTTTTATGCTTCAAAACGCCATTTTTGTGGCTAGCGATTAGCATTTACTAGTAATTAATAGCTTACTAGAAAGCTGATTGCATAAAGTGCCTAAGTCACAATAAATTGCAATATGTTGCAATAGTGAGAATAAATACGTGAATTCTTACAAAATCGTTCCTAAAAATAGGATTCTTCCAAGTAAAAGTCCACGCTACTAGAAAGCTGCTTTGCAACAATTCAGCCTTCAAAGTACGAGCCATACACAGGCTCAATTTTAACGCTTATTATTCCTTTTTAGTCTGGCAGCGCGAAAGCTGTCAAAGTGGTGCCTGAGGGTATTAAAACGTATTGTCTCCCATCCAATAAGTACGTGGTCGCCGCAGCACCCCAGATACGAGATCCTGTCTGATAATGCCAGAGATTCTCACCAGACTCCACATCGAAAGCCATGAAATTCCCCTCATGATCCCCTGCAAACACTAGCCCCGCCGCTGTAGTCATGACACCACCAAAAGTTGGTGAAGGGTAAGTAAATTCCCAACGCAACTCGCCGGTGTGGACATCCAGTGCTCGCAACGCTCCAGAGCCCTGCTCCCCATCAATAAAGACAACCCCACCAAAAGAAGATTGGCCCGTAACATAGCGCGGCTCTTCTGGAACAAAGGTAGCACAAGTCTCCCGTGCCGTAAGGATGAATAAGTCCAGACCAGGGTAAAACGAAGGTGGCATAAAGTTAGTACTACCCCAAGGGTCAGGCAGGCAACCTTTGCTTCCATCATTCAATACAATGGGACGACCATCGGCGCCTATCTCTCTTGCCCAAGTTGTTGCAGTAAAAGGTTTTCCTAAAAGCAATTCGCCACTGACCCTATCCAACACATAAAAAAAGCCATTACGATTTCCAACCATCACCACCTTACGCTCCTGACCATTCCACTCAATATCCGCTAACACCGGCATGTGATTAGAGTCCCAGTCATTAAGGTCATGCGGTGTAAATTGGTAATGCCATTTCAATTCGCCGGTGTCAGCATCCAGAGCAACTAAAGAATTTGAATAAAGATTATCGCCGAGGCGGGTGTCACCGAAATAGTCTGGATTCGGATTTCCAACGCCCCAATAGATAAGATTTAATGCCGGATCGTAGCTACCATTCATCCAGGTTCCACCGCCACCTCGAGACAAAACCTCAGGGTCTGGAGGCCAGGTTTCACTGCCCGGATCTCCTAGAGCTGGAATAGTATGAAAGCGCCAAATTTGTTCTCCGGTCGCAGGATCATAGGCATCAATAAAACCGCGAGTCGCATATTCGCCACCGGAAATACCAATGATCACTTTGTCATCTAATACCAAAGGAGCGAGTGTCGCTGAATAGCCTGTTTTATAGTCAGCCAGTTGGATTTCCCAAAGAACATCTCCTGTTCGACGATCAAATGAGACCAGATGAGCATCAAGTGTCACCATAAAAAGCTGATTTCCCAACATACCAAAACCACGATTAACCGGAGCACTCGCACCATAGGTGAGATCAGTAGGTAAATCACGACGGTGTTGCCAAAAAGACCGCCCTGTCCGTGCATCGATCGCCCAGGCAAAATTGTTTGAACCAGTTACATAAAGAATGCCATCGTCCATAAGCGGTGATGTTTCAAATCCCCGACCACGCGTGGTGGTTCCGGTCTGAAATGTCCAAACAGGTCGCAGTTGATCAACATTTTTTGGGGTTATTTGTTGCAGAGGACTATGTCGCGTGCCACTGTAGTCTCCTGAGAATGTGAGCCAGCGAGAAGGATCGTCAAAACCTCGCAAGATATCTTCATAACCCGGACCTACACTGTTTGCAATATTTGAACTGGGAGCTGAACTGCTTTGCCCCAGCAAATAGCTGCTCAAACTCAAGCATAGAGCGCTAAAGATCAATTTCCAAAATAATTTATTTCCCATTTCAATTAAATCCCGCTTAATCATCGTTAGGCTTTGCTAGGCCCGTCTGTTGAATTATTGGTTCAACTAAATCGAAGGTCGGCGCCCTCGCCTGGACTGTAGATAACTTAAAATGTCGTTAACATCCGTTTCAGTTAGCGCCGCTTCTGAAAAAACTGGCATTAAAGAGTCAATCTCACGAGTAAATTGAATCAGCTCTATTTTGTTAAAAGCTCTGAGAACTTGCTCGCTGTCCATTAGCTGCACTGAAAAAGCATCTTCACTCTTGATCGTACCCTGCACCCGCTCATTGGTTGCAGTCGTTAGGGACACTGGTTTGAATCGACGACCTATGGCCGAACTAGGTTCACGCAGTGAATTTACCAACGACGCTAATGAACGACGCCCTGTAATAGAGGAAAGATCTGGCCCAAGACTGCCACCAACACCATCAACTCGGTGGCAGCTAGAACAATTTTCAACAAACAGACTCCGCCCTCGACCTACATTACCTACTACAGTCTCATTAGTACCGCTTATAGCTATGCTTTTGAGGTAAGAAACAGTCATCCATATCTCAGGGTCAGGATTTTGATGCGGCGGCATAATGCTCCCGGCGATACCCTCTTTAATGGTCTTAAAAATACTCGCGTCAGTGGTTGTCTGCCGAGACCATATCAGCGTGAGGTCCGGCGCCTCGATGCTATCGATACCCTTCGCGTCAGCACCATGGCAGGTTGCGCATTGAGCTCGAAAAATAACCCCTCCTGCTTGGGCAGCCCGAGGGTCAGATGCTAACGGGTTTACGACTTGTGCTTGGGCAAGGCTGATCAAGAAAAAGAAAGCTGTAGCGGCAATCACTGGGCGAGCAGTTGAGTATTGGTAGCGATTTTTATTTCGGAGAAAACTTACATTGGGAAAGATCACGTTAGTATTCTTTTAATTGTTTAGGATAAAGGGAAGCTATCACACTTATGGAAATACCAAGAATCATTAGAATAGCACCTAGTTATTCCGCTGGCGAGAGTCCCTTGGTTGCTCAATTTCGAATTTGATTGCGAATCCACGAGTTGACATCACAGCAGCATTAGTTTATCTCTATGTTTGGACTTATTGAGCTCGATGCCATACCCAGCTAATGAGACCCTAATAGTTAGAAGTTCGTGCAAGTTATTAACTGTAAGATCAATACCATAACAATATCGGAGGAAAGGATGAATCACAGTCCGAATGCGAATATAAAAACCAAAGAAATGCTGACTTCAGTTTGTGCTGCGTTAGCACTTGCTGCAGTAGTTTTCGTCACCCAAATAGACAGTATTTCAGCCCAGGCAAGTAATTTCCAGGGAGGCTCACCAACGGTAAGCCAGGCTCCTGATATGACTAGCATCAGAATTCTATTTCCTGCTGGGGTAAGGTCTTCATGGCATACTCATACCTGGGGACAACTACTGATGATCGAAGAGGGCGTTGGCATGCATCAGACCAGAGGCGGCCCTATCTATGAGCAGCTCCCCGGCGAACCTTGGTGGACAGGTCCTGATATTGAGCACTGGCATGGGGCGCATCCTGACATCGATGCTCACCAGCTAACGATTTATGAAGGCAGTGTAGTTTGGCTAGACCCTGTCACTGATGATCAATATAACGGCATGAGAATGCGCCCCTAGGCCGCCCAACGTAGAGCTTGTTTAAAAAGGCTTCTCATAGCACTAAAGAAAAAAGGCGACTCGAATAATCGGGCCGCCTTTTTTTGTGAAGAAGGGAACTCATTAACTTGCTATATCTGTATCCCCTAACCTTGCATGACGGAATAACCCTTAACAGCGCTTCGGATCTATTCATGATTATTTTAGGAGGCAACAATGTTAAATTGAAGTTCGATAAGCGATCTTTGTGACCTGCACTGAGTTTTCCCAATCTTAACCGGTTACAAACTAGGACTAATTTTGAAATATTTGACGAATATGTTTTGACGCAATCCTGCTTTGTAGCCCTATACTCTGCGAAGATGCATTGACGCTCGAGCACGCCCTAGTAAATGCATAAAATCCACTGGAGAAGCGCTGCGCTGCATGGCTTCAGTGGAGTTTACTCTTTAGGACAATAAATCATATACTAACGCTTCGGCTATCAGCAAAATCTCTTTCGCCGTGTCTCGCATAGAGAAATCCATAGCATCAAGGGATGTGGAATGAATACCAAAAACAAAATTGTATGTTTTATTCGGCTGGCAAGTATTTGCCTGTTAATCGTCAGCTGCGGTCAAGAAAATCCGGTTATGCCCGAGCTTAGCTTCGAAGAAAAACTGCAACAGCGACTAATCCAAGCTCAGCCTGGTGATGTAATCAATATCCCCGCCGGCACCCACGAAATCACCCGTAGCCTCTCGCTGAATATTTCCGGCGTAACACTTGCTGGGACAGGCATCGATGAATCCATTCTTTCATTTAAGAATCAGGTGCAGGGAGCAGAAGGCCTACTTGTGAGCGCAAATGATTTTGTGATTCGTGATTTGGCCATCGAAGATACGGTAGGCGATGCGCTAAAGATCAACGAGAGCAATAATGTACAAATATTGAGAGTAAGAACTGAGTGGACAAACGGCCCTTTGAGTACAAATGGCGCCTATGGAATCTACCCCGTGCAATCAAGCAACATCTTAATCGATGAGGCCGTAGCCATTGGCGCCTCGGATGCCGGTATTTATGTCGGGCAGTCATCACGGATAATCGTTCGTAATTCTCGAGCCGAATACAACGTTGCCGGCATAGAGATCGAAAACTCAACCTTTGCCGACGTTCACAACAACGTAGCTACGAATAATACTGGCGGCATTCTTGTTTTCGATCTGCCCAACCTCCCGGTTCAGGGCGGCCGCAATACGCGCATCTATAACAATCAGATTTTTGCCAACAACACCGACAACTTCGCACCCGAAGGCAATATAGTCGCCAGCGTACCGGCTGGTACTGGCCTAATGATCATGGCCAATGACAACATCGAGGTGTTTGAAAATAATTTCGAAGACAATAACAGCGCGAACGTACTTATCGTCAGCTATCTGATCAACGAGATACCTATTACCGACCCGAACTACGATCCATTTCCTGAAGCCATTTACCTTCACAACAACCAATACACGGGTGGTGGGGAATCCCCCGATTCTGAACCGCTTGCATTATTGCAAGCCGCAACTGGCCAGCCGTTACCTGATATTATTTGGGATGGCATGCTCGCCGAGGGTAAGACAGCCGCCGACGCGCTGTGTTTCTCTGAAGCCGCGGACACCAGCTTCGTCTCCCTCGATGCGAGCAACGGGTTCGCAAAACCCGTCTTCGATGCAGCTGCGCACGATTGTGTCCTTCCACGCCTCACCGAAATATCAATGAGCTTGAGTAGTCAATGACAGACATTTACCCGCGCTCCGCTTTCTTGAGCGCATGTTTACTCCTCCTCGTGGCCTGCTCGGAACCGCCGCCTATCTTTCATGATGTTGAAAGACCGCTGCGCCTCTCCGATTGGCAGTTATTTACTATGGATGCAAACGAACTCGCTCCAAGTGAATCTAGCGTGGTATTTCAACCCAACAATCCACTCTTCACCGACTACGCACACAAACTGCGAACGCTTTGGATACCTCAGTCTCTGCAAGCGGAGATTGTCGAGGATAAGATTAACTATCCCGTGGGCAGCGTACTGAGCAAGACGTTCTACTATCCACGCTCCTCAAGCACGGCACTAACCAAGGTCGCTGATAGCGGACTTCAGAAAATAAACCTGAGCGAAAATCAACTGATAGAGACTCGGCTTCTCGTGCGCAAGAACGATGGCTGGGATGCATTTCCCTATGTGTGGAACGATGAACAGACAGAAGCCTTTCTGCGCGTTGCCGGGGCCAGCAAAAAAATCTCACTGCTTGATCAAGACAGCACCCAGACAACGGACTTTACCTACTTCGTGCCGAACGAGAATCAATGTGCCGGCTGCCATACGACGGTGCACCCCGACGGTGATATGCACCCGCTTGGCGCACTGTTCAGCCAACTTGATGTGGATGTGAGAACCGGTATCGCCTCACCTCTCGAGCAGATGGTCCAGCGCGGCTGGCTAAATGATGAGCAGGTTTTTCCACGCTCAGAATCTTGGCAAGACCTTTCTGCGCCCTTAGACGATCGCGCACTGGCCTATCTGAATATGCAGTGCGGGCACTGCCACAACCCAGAAGGTGCCGCCGACACATCAGGACTTATCCTCGATAGTTCACAGACGCTCGCCATAAATCGCGGCGTGTGCAAACCGCCAGTCGCGGCGGGCGGAGGTGCTGGAGATCTGCGCTATGCGATCGTGCCCGGGCAGCCCGAGGAATCCATTTTACTATATAGGATGCGCTCCGATAAACCCGACGAGATGATGCCGGAGCTTGGTAGGTCGCTGATTCATAGCGAGGGCGTAGATCTCATTAGCCGCTGGATAGAAGAAATGCCCGGGGCGTGCTAATGCGTTGCGAAAATTAGTCGATCATTGTGCAGGAAAAAATGTGTACAACACATCATCTAAAAGCGGCCCCCAATTATCCCAGTCATGCCCCTGGTTAACCTCACGATAAGTCAGATCGTATTCCTGGAACTTTAACGTCTCCATAAATTGCCTACCCGCCTGTGTATTATCATTGACAGTGCCAACACTCATGAAAAATTTCAACGGCAGTTTTTCCTGCGCCATGTATTGAAAACGCAGCTCATCCACCATCTCAGTATTTGCAGGAGACTGCATTGCTATGCCCGCAAATGAATCATGCGCCATGAGTCCGAAACAGGCACTGTTGCGACCACCAAAAGACAAACCAAGAATAACTCGGTCGCCGCGCACTGCAGAGGTAGGATATTCCTTGTCTACCGCAGGCAGCAACTCCTCGGTAAAAAAGTCGACATAACGCGGATTGCAGAAAAACTGCTGATTGCGCCGGTTCTGCTGGAGATTATCAGGATTTCGGCTATCCACGAACACTACCAGCAGCGGCTCTATGTTGCCTGCTGCAATCTCTCTGTTTAGAAGTGCAGGAAGCTCTCCGCGGGATATATACCATTGGCCATCAGTGATGTAGAGCGTTGGTAGCTCTGAGTTCCTGTGCATGCCTTCGGGCTCATAAACTCGATATTGCAAGTCATAACCGAGAGCTTCGCTAAAAAGTCGGATAT
>Ga0209632_10003291_pt1 | contig 14969 bp, 12 predicted proteins | sample COG_10_FD_184754 | JGI IMG/M metagenome (GOLD analysis project Ga0209632, IMG submission 184754) | Pelagic Microbial community sample from North Sea - COGITO 998_met_10 (SPAdes) (version 2) | ecosystem: Environmental > Aquatic > Marine > Neritic zone/Coastal water | place: Helgoland, sampling... | reverse complement strand
TTTCGCGGCTTCATCTACAAAATCATCCATTTCACCATTACTACCAAGGCAATTAATCCATTGAGGTGGATGTGCAGTCATACAAACTGAAGCAATCGCATCAGCATTTTTTTGAGCAAACAAGTTCAAACAATTTTCAATATCTTTGGCAGTCCTCAACGGCGATGTTGGCTGAAGGGTAACAACTACGTCAAAGTTATCAAATCTTGATAATAAATCTTTCAATACATCTATAGTAGTTGCATCATCTGAGCTTAATTTGGAGCTTCGAATATCAACCTTACAATCAGCATTTGTAGCTACTTTTGCAATTTCATCGCAATCTGTACTAACTATTAACTCATCTATATAGTTACAGCCCTTTGCTGCATTAACAGAATGTAAGATCAGCGGCAATTCATCAAATAGACGTATATTCTTTTTGGGTAAACGCTTGCTTCCACCTCGCGCTGGAATAATAGCAAGGACTCTCTTATCGCCAATCATTTCTTCTTCCTTCCAAAGAAAAAATAGAGAGAGCATTCATGGTTTTTAGTATGAACTCAGTCATTTAATTTCAAGTTTTTTACAAATTTCATAATTACTTATTCCCACTCAATAGTAGAGTATTTTGAAACCCTTATAAACAGGGGGTTATAGAGAGATAAAAAGTAGTTTGTCATAAGTTTGTCACGACTGTTTTTTTATTTTATCTACCATAACCCTAATTGCTCCAGTTTCACTGGTTTTAGTTGCTTGATTCAATAGATATTATAGAGGAAAGAGATGCATCAATTCCTGCCTTATAATCAGCAAAGGTAAAAGGCACCGGTATGTCAGGTTCAAGGGATCCTACAGCAGTAGGATATTTAAAATCTGTCCAATAACATTGAATCCAATCTTCACAACCATATAGTTGATCATGTAATCCCCTTGCAGCTGTCATTCCAATCCCTGAATTAGGCAGGATAAAAGCATTGGTCTCCCCCCAACTCAACGGACTATCTCCAATTCTACGACCCACAATAATTAGTTCATTGTGGAGAGCTTCTTTGAGGAACCCTAATGAGCTAATACCTGCTGAGAAAGTCTCATGGCCAGTTATAGCATAAACCCTTGAGTCCTCTGGCATTAGTTCAGGTATCTCAAACATTAGATCAGCTGTTTTTGTGTAGTCGCCGCCACCATTAAAACGTTGATCAAAAATTAATACTTCTGGTTTGAATGAAGAAATTTCTTGTCTGATCTTTTTATTAAATTCTGAAATACTCATTTGATGGCCATCGTTATTTTGGCGGTATTGAATATAAAGTATTTTGAGATCACTGAGTCGACTTAATTGAAACTCATCATTCGTTTTTAAATAAAGTGGATCATAGTTTCTATCATTAGAAAAACCGATAAATTGCTTATTATGATCATGATCTAATTGAAGCATTAACCACGTCCAAGGAGATTGTATGTGCCTATCCTTTTGAGGAGGTATTGCTTTAATTTGAGACGTTTCAACACTGCCTTCATTATCAATGGTCGTCACATCCAAGTTAAGCTTATTGTTTATAAATCCCAACTCAAAAAGGAATGCTGTGTTTTGAATTAAGAATGGTAAGGCGTATGCAACAAATCCACTATCCTCGCCACCATAATATCCTCTAAAAGCATCTTTAATTACCTCAATATCGGTATTACCAATATGAGTAACTCTAGCCCCAAGCAAACTTACATATTCATTAGTTGTTGCAACTATATGATAACCGTCATCAAACCAATATCCCTGGTAAGGCATAGATGGGTAGCGCTTGGCCCTTGAACCATTCCAAACATTGGAATGACCGTTTTCTCCTAATGCAACTATTTCACTTATTGCCAGCTCAAATCCCGCTTGAGAAAGTTTGTCTACATCCTTCTTCAGTTCATTAATTTTACTTAAAGCTATACCTCTTGCTCTAAAATGAAAGCTTCGATCATAACCTCTTACATAATTTTCAAAATACTCTAAATCCTGAAAACGGGCTTCTGTTTCATTATTTGGAATAGGAAAATTCGCAGTAGGTGCATCAGGATAAAACAGCAAGTTTCTTGTTAACTCGGGAATTCCAATGAAACCAATCAACAAAAATATTCCTAAAGTAGAAATTAAAGCAATATTCTTCTTACTTATTTTTGAATTCTTATTCAATTTATTCCCACTCAGTGATTGCACCCTCTAAAACCCCTGTATTCAATAGGTTTGTAGAATACCTTGTAAGACCTTTGTAAGAGACACATCCCTTTGACCCTAATGTTTTTCTTAAAAACCTCATTGAATCCCTTTAATCCTTACAAACTTTGTATCTAATTATAACAACGAACTAATACATTTCTTAGAGCAACGCTCAATTCAGGTTTTTGGCAAGGGTGCGCAAAAATTCGACTGTCTCTCTCTCCCGATTAATGCACTCATCCGGCGAAGTGCCATAGGCCCGGTTGGCAGACAACTTAACAATGACGGCATCGCGTGAGGGGTCAACAAAGATAAACTGGTTGTAAACTCCAATAGCAGCAAACTCACCGATGTCTCCTTCGGGAACCCACCATTGATATCCGTAACCAAAGGGAAAAATATGACCTCCGACAATAACTCTTCCGGCCTGCAAGTGATCCGCGGAGGGTTTAACGGACATATTTACCCAGTCTTTAGATACGATTTGTTGCCCGTTCCATTGCCCCTTATTCCTATACAGCTCACCAATCTTGGCAAAATCCCTTGCTGTGAGATTAAGGCCTCCTAGTGCTAATTCCATGCCAGCTCCATCAAGCAGCCAGTGCCCGGTTGCCTCCATGCCTAGAGGGTCGACCAGCTTCTCTTTCATATAGTCTGTCACACTGCGTCCGGTAGCATAGTTAAGCAATAATCCCAGTGCCTGAGTATCGGCTGAATTATATTGACAGACGGTTCCAGGTTCAGTCTCATCCTGCATTGAGGAAACGAAAGACTCAAGCGTTGCGGCTCCGGCCATGACTGCCGCTAGCTTGTGAATATCGGCGTCGGGGTCACTATAGTCTTCGCTCCATCGCGCACCCGAGGACATTTGCAAGACCTCTTTTATGCGCACACCATCGTAAGCAGAACCTGTGAGCGAGTGCACATATTGACTGATTGGGTCGTTTACGGAATTGATAAATCCCTCTTCAATTGCTATCCCAACCAACGCAGAAATAAAACTCTTAGCCATCGACCAGGATATCCATTGAACATCTTGGCCACCGGTGAGGAAATAGCTTTCGAATCGTACCTTGCCGTCCTGCAGAATTAACAGTGCGCTGGTGTCTGTCTCGTTGATAAAATTCTCTACAGATTTTCTGTGTCCTTCAAATTCATAGTCAACTGGAAGATCTAACCCTCTTCCACGATCGAATTCAACGGGTGCAGGGGAAGCGGTCATCGTGTTATGAGGAAACAGTTCGATCATGCGCGAAAAGTTTTCATGCTGGGGCGTTCCATTGTAAAGTTCGAATGGCGGCGGTTTCTGTGATGATATTTTCGGCATTCTGTTGCCTCGATGATTAAGGTTGGTTTGTTACTCTGCAGCCGACATGGCGGTTGGCAGTTGCAATACTCCGAGCTGCACAAATAGGGTCAGGTTGTCACTCAAACCGCATTGCTCAACGATCTTGCCGTCCTTTATCTTACAAATTGTCATGTCCCGAAAATCAACCGACTTTCCGCTGGCGGGAATACCGAAAATGGCTCCGTTGTGGGTGCCGCGGATCCGCAGCCTGACGGCAACTTTGTCGCCTGATACGATAAGGTCCTCTATTTCTTCTGAATAGTCGGGGAATCCGATACGAATAGCTTCAGCAAATGCTTTCGCGCCCTCACGACCATCGCCCCATCCGTCACCAAAGGGATATTGTGCCTGGTAATCTTCTGCATAAAACTCCCCAATGCGGGATACCTCCCCTTCGCTCCAAATTACTTGACAGGCATTTCTTACTATCTCCTCATTTGTCATGGTTTGTCCTCTCTCTCCAAATTCATTTTTGTAACTCTTAACTTTTGTTTTTGTGTTCATTTACAAATTAATTTAATAAACTTTGGTTATTAGCAACGAATGCTATAAAAAAATATCCCATTGCACATAATATCAGAAAATTTAAATACTTCTTTTGTCTTATTATTTTATTCCCACTCAATAGTAGCTGGAGGCTTGCTAGAAATATCGTAAACCACCCTACTAATCTCCGAAATCTCATTAACTATCCTATTAGATACTAGCTCTAGAAATTCATATGGAAGTTTGGCCCATGTTGCTGTCATAAAATCTACCGTTACCACGGCTCTAATAGCAATGACATCAGCATACCTTCTCTCATCACCAACCACACCAACTGATTTAACTGGTAAATAGGCACAAAAAGCCTGACTCACCTCATGATATAAACCAGCTTTGGTTAGCTCTTCAATAAAAATTGCATCAGCTTCTTGAAGAGTTTTTACTTTGTCGGTAGTAATTTCTCCCAGGACCCTTACCCCAAGGCCAGGCCCAGGAAACGGATGACGATTAATCATTTCTGCAGGCAAGCCGAGCTCCAAGCCCATCTTTCTAACTTCATCTTTGAATAAATCTCGTAACGGCTCAACAAGCTCCATCTTCATATCATCAGGAAGCCCTCCTACATTATGATGAGATTTAATAACTCTGGCTTCTTTTGATTCTGAGCCTGACGACTCAATGACATCTGGATAAATCGTGCCCTGTGCTAAAAAATTAATCTTATCTTTTAGCTTTGCAGATTCATTATCAAAAATATCAATGAAAGTTCGTCCTATAACCTTTCTTTTCTGCTCTGGATCCGATATCCCTTTAAGATGTCTATGGAAAATCTTTTTTGCATCTATGACAATTAGGTTTAGATCAAGCTTTTCTTTAAAAAGTGATTCCACCTCTTCTGCCTCGTTTTTTCTAAGGAGACCATTATCAACGAACATACAAATTAAATTTTTACCAATGGCTTGATCTAATAGCATGGCAGCAACCGATGAATCTACGCCACCCGAAAGCCCAAGCAAAACTTTTTTATCACCAACTTGCTTTTTAAGCTTATCAATTTTTTGCGCTATTAATCCACCCATCTTCCAGCTTGGACTAGCATTACAAATCTTGATGACGAAGTTTTCTAGAACACGGCTGCCCTCTTTGGTATGTGTGACCTCAGGATGGAACTGCAGGGCATAAATTAATTTTTCAGCATGCTCCATAGCTGCAATAGGCGCAGATTCGGTTGAAGCTATTAAATTAAAAGTATCTGGTAGCGAGGAAACATGATCGCCATGACTCATCCATACATCAATATTGGAGCCAATATCAAAGCCTTCAAAAAGGCTAGAAGTATTCTCAATAGTAATTTGAGCATGTCCAAACTCTTTAATTTTTGAAGACGTTACCTGACCACCAAATTGCTCAGCTAATGTTTGCATTCCATAACATATTCCTAATATAGGGATTCCAAGTTCAAAAATAATTGCCGGTGCCCGAGGAGTATTATTATTAGTGACTGATTCAGGGCCTCCAGATAAGATGACGCCTTTGGGATTCACTTCCTTGATTCTGTCAGATGAAATATCCCAAGGTAGAATTTCAGAGTACACGTTAAGCTCTCGCACCCTGCGAGCTATCAGTTGAGTATATTGAGATCCAAAATCCAATACTAAAATGGTGTCTCTTTCTTCTGTATCGATGGGTGGGTGGGTGTTGAGATTCATACTTTATTATATAATTTTATAGTTGATGGATTTATAGAGTCTTCTTGATCACGACTCTTTGTTAGTGAAAAACCTGTTCAAGATATTGACAGATTTATCTAAAAAGGAATCAAAAAATATACTGCCTGCCAACTCTTTTATTATATTCATCGATGTGTTGGGTGCCTCATCCGTTATTTTGCTCGCCTATTACCAGTATACTTAGTAAACAACGCATTGAAATTGAAATCATAACCCGAAGATATCAAAAAAAATTGGTACGCATAACATTACTTAGATTTTTCTTGAAATTGGTTTTGCATAGCAAGCTAAAAAATTAGAAATAAACTAGCTCTTCTTTTAATAATCATATATTTTTTGGGGTATCTGTTATTTGCTTAATTTAAACCATAACGTAATTATCATAGTAAAATACATTCAGTTAAATATCAGATCTCTTTCATAATGAAATGAATATAAGTGTAATTATTCCTACTTTAGACAATCCTAATAATGTGCGTGATGTAATTAAAGCGCTCAATCTTCAATTAGTTTTACCTTCAGAAATTGTAATAGTCGATTCAAGTTCAAGTGATGAAATTAGTGAACTAACCAAGTCCATTAAATCTCAGATTAATATCACTTACAAAAGAATTGGAAGGGCTTATCGATTCGATAGATTATTATTAATCTTAAAAAGAGTCCCTATAATTAAAAATCTTTTTTTAGGTCTTCCAATCGGAAGAGCTTTCCCATTCGAAGCGACGAATTATGGAGTAGAGGTAGCTAAGCATGAGTGGGTAGCTCTATTAGATGCAACCACTATACCTAATGAGAACTGGATTAACGATTATTGTAATATGATTAAGAATAAAGATGTGGAAGTTGTTCTTGGCAATACTTTATATTTGGCAGATACTTATTTTCAAAAGCTTTTAAGAGCGAGTTCATTTGGGGCAGAAGGTATTGAGACGTCTCCGGGATCATTGATAAAAAAAAATGATTATCTGAATGGTTTTAAAATTACTGAAGGTGTGAGATCTGGGGGAGATGTAGATTGGAAAAATAGAGTAAAGGAATCTTATAAATCTATTACACCAAAAAATTCATATTTAGTTTATCCAAATCTTTCAAGAAATTTCTTTCAATGTGCAAAAAAAAATTTTATTTATTCAATATATACTGCTGTTCAAGATATTTCCCATAAAATGAAAGACTTGTACCTTCTAGTAATATTGCTCTTTACATTAGTTCTAATTCCACAATGGAACGCAATTGTTGGATGGGAGTCCAGTCCTTACTATATTCCGCATTTAACTAAAGTTTGGTTAATATCTATAGCTCTGATAGTTCTCATGTCACTGCTTTATAATCGGATTGCTCTTTCTAAATCAGAAAGCTCAATATTTAGAAGTGTCCATAAAATTACTATATTTATAATAATATCTTTTGTAATTTATAACTGGAATGGATATTTTGCTTCTTGGGTCGAGGAGTCAGTATGGTACATACCACACATAACTAAAATATATGTTTCAGTGATTTGCCTTGCTTCTTTTCTATATAGAGGTATATATTTTCCATTGAAAAATAATATTTCATCTCAATTTCTGTTTCCGGTTAATTGGTTTTTTGCAGGTGTTCTTGGGTTCTTTTTAGACTTAGTAAAAGCTCCAGGTTATATTTTGGGAACAATTTTTGCACCATTTCTCAAAGCTGCAAGAGTCCAAAATAACAGAGTATCCAATTAATGCCTTTGCTCACAAAGTTCCACTCAATAGTTGCGGATTTACAAAGCACTATTGATGCAAGTTCATAGTATGTTATTTAATTTTATAATATAGAGACTTTAAGAGTCTTCTCGACCTTGAATTTCTATTTGTTAAAAATCTATTGAGTATTTGAGGAGATTTTTCCCTTCTAATCTTTTCAGTGAATGGGGATTTAAATGATCAGGGTGACCATGAGAAAACCAAATATACTTTGAATTTAATATGTCTTGCTTGTATTGAGGTGGGATTGAATGGCTTAATGTCCAGCTCCCAAAATATGCATCATCCTCACCTCCAAACCAAGGATCTGTTGATAGAATTGGGGCATGCTGATCATATGCAATTAAAGTTGCATTCCCAATTGTGGAAATGGATTACATCAAGCCTAGCTTCTTTGGTAGTTTGGTGCTTCTTTTGTGATCATCACATCATGAACATGACTTTCCATCATGCCAGCATTCGTGATTTCAACGAATTGAGTATCTGTTTGCATTTGAGGGATAGTCTTGCATCCAACATACCCCATACTTTGTCTGATACCACCTGTCAGCTGATCAATAACACTAACAACCCACCCTTTAAAAGGTACTCGCCCTTCAACACCCTCTGGAACCATTTTTTCTTTTTCGACCCCGTCTTGAGAGTATCGATTAACATCATTTCTTTCTGACATGGCGCCCAAAGATCCCATGCCACGATATGTCTTAAAGCTTCTGCCTTGATAGAGCTCAACTTCACCAGGAGCCTCTTCTGTACCGGCAAATATTCCTCCTAACATAACCGCATCAGCTCCTGCTGCGAGAGCTTTGGAGACATCTCCAGAGAATCTGATCCCTCCGTCTGCAATCAGTGGAATATCGTTAGATTTAAATTTCTCTTTAATTAAAAGAATAGCTGTAATTTGAGGCACTCCCATCCCAGCAATGATTCTTGTTGTGCAAATAGATCCTGGGCCCATTCCAATTTTAATCGCATCAGCGCCCGCATCTCTAAGAGCTATAGCTCCTTCAGGGGTGGCTACATTACCTCCCATAACATCAATATCTTTAAATTCTTTCTTAATAAGTTTAATTGTTTCAACAACATTTTTTGAATGGCCATGAGCGCTATCCACAACAAATAAGTCAACTCCTGCTATTGATAATGCTTTGGCTCTGTCAAGCGTATCTTCTCCAGTGCCAAGCGCTCCTCCAACTCGTAATTGACCTCGTGAATCCTTGGTTGCAAATGGGTGTTCAGCAGATTTTTCAATATCCTTCATAGTTACAAGGCCTGTCAAAGAGCCAGAAGAGTCAATAACTAAGATTTTTTCAATTCTATTGGTATACATCAATTTCTTCACTTCTTCTTGATCGGTACCTTCCATGACTGTGATTAATTTATCTTTTGGAGTCATGATCGAGGACACTGGATCCAATGGGTTGTCTGCATATCTAAAATCTCTGCTTGTAACAATACCCATTAATTCACCATCATCAACAACCGGCATTCCAGAGATACTCAATTCATTTGTTAATTGCATTAACTCTTCTATGGTTTTGGTTGACTTGATAGTTGTTGGATCTCGAACGACGCCACTCTCATACTTCTTAACAGCTTTAACTAACTGTGCCTGCTCTTCAATAGAATTATTCTTGTGAATGATCCCTATGCCGCCATTTTCAGCTAGCGCTATAGCCATTCTAGATTCAGTTACAGTATCCATAGCAGCAGATACCAAAGGTATCTTTAGAGTAATATTACGCGAGATTCTCGTTCCAAGATCTGCTTCAGCAGGCAAGAAATCTGTATAACGAGGGAGAAGCAAGACGTCATCAAACGTTAATGCTTTTAATTTGATCTTTTCCATAACAGATTATAGCCCAAGCTGAAATTGAAAAAAAGATATTTTATGGCATACCTATAAGCTTATGCTGTTGAATGCTCAGTTTCCACTCAGGATGCTCTAAACAATATTGAATAGTCTTGGTAGTATTTTCTTTTCCATCAACGCCATCCATTGGTTGAAGGTATAAATGTTCAAAGTCCAAATCTAAAAAATTATCTAAGTTCTGGCCTTTTTGAGGAAAAACTGTCTTTAATTCATTTCCATGCTTTACAATTAATTTAGATCCATGTTTTGGGGACACGCAAACCCAATCAATATCAAAATCTATCGGAATGGTTCCATTCGTTTCTATTGCTGTATCAAAACCATTATTTTTGCATTCTTCAATCAATTCTTCATCCAGCTGAAGCATTGGCTCACCGCCTGTAAATACAATAAGCTTATTATCTAATACTCCCCATAATGTATTAAGTTTTAATACTAAATCTTTAGCAGAATAGGTGCCACCATTAACACCATTGGTTCCTATAAAATCTGTGTCGCAAAATTTACACACAGCACTTGCCCGATGCTTCTCTTTTCCGGACCAAAGATTGCAGCCAGTAAATCTAACAAATATTGCAGTTCTGCCAGCTTGTGCGCCCTCCCCTTGAATTGTTTTGTAAATCTCTTTGATTGTGTACATTAATTTTTATAAAGAAGTGGATCAGTTGAATTATTGATTGAAAATGCTTCTAATCTCTCATTGCAGGATCCGCATTGCCCACATGCTCGCTCTTGACCCTCGTAGCAAGTCCATGTTTTAGAATAATCAATTCCAAGCTGTAAGCCTTTTTTAATAATTTCTGCTTTTGTAAAATTTAAAAAAGGTGCTTCTACACTAATGGGGAATGTATGGCATGTTTGCGCAACCGCATTCATTGCGGATAAAAATTCAGGCCTGCAATCTGGGTAGATAAAATGATCTCCAGCATGGGCGCCATACCAGACTCTATCTATATTTTGAGATATTGCGTATGCAATAGCATGAGAGATAAACAACATGTTTCTATTTGGAACAATGGTCGCTTGCATGCTTTCCGCCTGATAGCTTCCATAAGGCATTTCAATGTCATCAGATGTTAATGCAGACTTAGCAAAAATAGATTCCACATTAGCTATCTCTATTGACAGGTTAGTAAGGTTATTTTCTTTGCATATTAAACGGGCACATTCTATTTCTTTGATATGTCTCTGGCCATAATCAAAGGTAATGCAATCGACATGATATTCTTGGTCAAGGGCATGATGTAGTAATGTAAATGAGTCCATTCCACCCGAAAGGATAAGGATAATTTTATCTTTCAAAGTGATTGAAATAGTTCGTTAGATTTAGCAGCGCAAATAAAATCATTCATATGAAGTCCCTGAATTTTATGAGACCACCACTCCAAATGAACCAAGCCCCATTCCAAAGTTATTTTAGGATGATGGTCTTCAGATTCAGCTAAATCAACAATAAGATTTACAAATGTTGATGCTTCTTTATATGAAAGAAATTTATATTTATTAACTAATTTTGAGGTTTCAGTATTGTCTATTTTCCAACCGTCCAGTCCTTCTAATAATTTTTTTTGATCGCCTTCAGGAACAAGCAGAGCTCCAATCTCACAAGCTTTGCAAGTTTGATTCGTTAGATTGCTCACACGCCACCCTTGGTTAGTTTTGATGGGTCCAACAAAAGCTTTAATTGTTTTACAGGCAGGCCTGTTTCTTCATGAGCCACATCAATAATTGCTCGTTTTTCTTTGTAAGCTTTTTTGGCAATTTGAGCAGCTTTTTCATAGCCAATCTCTCTATTTAAAGCAGTTACTAGTATAGGATTTTTGCCAAGTGACTCAGCAATATTCGCATCGTTAACCTTAAAAGTTTTAATAGCTTTGTTTGCAAGAAGTGGCATGGAATTTGCCATTAAGTTAATGCTTTTAAGAAGATTATAGGCAATTACTGGCAACATAACATTTAGCTGAAAATTTCCAGATTGAGTCCCGATAGATAGGCTCACATCATTGCCAATCACATCTGCGCAAGCCATTGCAACAGCCTCTGGAATCACCGGATTAACCTTGCCCGGCATAATGCTACTTCCAGGCTGCAAGGCTTCTAGCTCTATCTCGCCTAAGCCAGTCAATGGACCGCTATTCATCCATCTAAGATCGTTTGATATCTTCATGAGGATCAGGCTTAGATTTTTAACACTTGAGGATAATTGTGCCGCTGAATCCTGAGAGCTAAGAGATTTATAGTAGTTTCCAGAAGTCTTAACATCTAATTTAGACAGTTTTTTAACTTCTAGGGCAAATATCTTGCCAAAATCTTGGTGAGCATTTATTCCTGTTCCAATTGCTGTGCCGCCTTGAGGTAAATTTAATAATTCCTTCGATGCTGAGATAATTGATTTGCGTGCAGCTTGCAACTGAGCGCTCCAGCCAGAAAGTTCTTGTGAAAAGTCTATAGGCATTGCATCCATTAAGTGCGTTCTACCTGTTTTTACTTTTCCTTTTAGTGATGCCCCTTTCTTATCAATTGTTTTAATTAAATGCTCCAAAGCTGGCATTAATAATCTTTGGGTATCTAAAAGCGCAGAAATACAGATTGCTGTTGGAATAACATCATTGCTACTTTGGCTCATATTCACATGGTCATTTGGATTGATTTTAATTCGAGCTTTTTTTGTTGCAAGATTAGCTATTACTTCATTTGCATTCATATTGGTGCTTGTTCCTGAACCAGTCTGAAAGATATCTAACGGAAATTGTGAATCGTACTTTCCTGAAATTACTTCTTTAGCAGATAGTTTTATTGCATTAGCCTTTCTTGGCTCGAGTAACTTTAATTTTTGATTAGCTGATGCAGCAGAAAATTTGATAACTCCCAAAGCCTCGATAAAACTCCTTCCAAACGGAAAGGCAAACATAATGCCACTGATGTTAAAATTTTCTAATGCGCGTTGAGTTTGGGCTCCCCATAGAGCATCGGCAGGCACTTGTACTTCACCCATTGTGTCTTTTTCAATTCTATATTTCATATTCACTCCGTTATTGGGTAAACTAATTTTACACTTTAAGGAATTCATTATGGCAAAAGTTGCACCAATTAGCATAGATATTAGCAAAGGAAGGCTTCCTAGCAAGCCAAAAGGCCTTGAAATGGTCGAGTGCAAGACTATAGAAGAGACAAGAAGGGATCAACTGCAAAGATTAACTGCTGGATTTAGATTATTCTCTTGCTTTGGTTTTGATGAGGGCGTTGCTGGACATATTACTCTTAGAGACCCTGAATTTAGTGATCATTTTTGGGTAAATCCTATTGGGGTTCACTTTAGTCAAATTAAAGTCTCTGACTTATTGCTTGTGAATCATGATGGAGAGGTAGTTCAGGGAGATAGACCTGTAAATATTGCAGCATTTGCTATTCATTCGAGACTGCACAAAGCGAGACCAGATGTTAACGCAGCAGCCCACTCTCATTCAATGTATGGAAAAACATTTTCAACCTTTGGTAAGTTACTGGATCCAATTTCTCAGGACTCCTGTGCATTTTATGAGAGGCAAGCAATTCACAGTCATTTTTCAGGTGTTGTAGAAGAGACCGAGGAAGGTGACAAGATTGCTAGTGCGCTCGGTGATAAAACAGTTCTTTTTATGCAAAATCATGGGATATTATCTACAGGACCATCAATTGATATTGCGCTTTGGTATTATTTTTCTCTAGAAAGATGCTGCCAGTCTCAACTAATGGCAGATGCTGCTGGGAAAACAACATTAATTCCCCATGAAACAGCAATTAAAACAAGAGAGTTCATAGCTAATGATCTTGCCGCTTGGGCAAGTTTCCAGCCTCTATTTGATATGATTACTCAGAAAGAACCAGATTTACTAGATTAATCTAATTTCCAATAATTGCCTTAGTTTCTAAGCATTCATGCATGCCAGCTAAGCCATGCTCTCTTCCGTTCCCTGATGTTTTAAAACCGCCAAATGGTGCTGCAGGACCTCTGCTACCACCATTAATAGTAATCTGACCAGCGCGAATTTTTCTGGCCACAGCTTTTGCATGATCTTCATCCCCTGATTGAACGTATCCTGCTAGCCCATACGGAGTATCATTTGCAATTTCTACCGCCTCTTCCTCAGATTCATATTTTAAAATACATAATACAGGTCCAAAAATTTCTTCTCTGGCAATAGTCATGTCATTAGTTACGTTGCCAAAAATAGTTGGCTTAACGAAATAACCTTCTGTTAAACCATCAGGTTTGCCTGGGCCACCGGCAACAAGATTTGCACCTTCATCAATACCAATTTGGATCATTCTTTGGACTTTCTCGTATTGAGTTTTATTAGATATAGGACCAATTCTTACGCCCTCCATTTCAGGGGAACCAACTACTGTTGCATTGGCTGCAGCTGCTGCTACTTCAAGAGCAGCGTCATAATTTTGAGATGACACAAGCATCCTAGTTGGTGCATTACATGATTGGCCAGTATTCATAAAGCAATGATTCGCCCCTGCGGTCACAGCTTTTTCTATATCAGCATCATCTAAAATAATATTTGCTGATTTGCCACCTAATTCTTGAGAAACTCTTTTCACAGTTGGAGCTGATGCAATGGCAACTGCAACACCTGCCCGAGTTGAGCCTGTAAAATGCATCATATTAATATCTGGATGTTCAGATAGAGCAGCCCCAACAATAGGGCCCATGCCATTAACTAAGTTAAAAACGCCCGCTGGTACTTTTGCATCGTGCAATATTTCAGCAAAAATAATTCCACACAATGGAGTTATTTCACTTGGCTTTAAAACCATTGTGCAGCCAGCAGCAATAGCAGAAGCGACTTTGGTGCACATTTGATTCATTGGCCAGTTCCAAGGTGTGATCATACCAATAACACCAATAGGCTCTTTTCTAATTAGATAATTGTTTTCTGTGCCTTCAAATTCAAAAGATTTTAAAGTCTCTAATGTATCTTTAAAATGTGAAAGTCCAGCGGTCACTTGTGCCATTTGCGACAGCCATAAAGGTGCTCCCATCTCAATAGAAATAGTTTGAGCCAATTCCTCAGAGCGCTTTTCGTACTCGGTAATAATATCTTCAATAAGTTTAATTCTGTCTTCTTTGCTAGAAAAGCCAAATGAGTTAAATGCACTACTAGCAGCAGCTACAGCTGCATCAATATCTTCTTTAGTGCCAGCGGCAATAGTGCCGATCACAGATTCATCGGAAGGATTAATCACTTCAATAGTCTCTGAGCCCATAGGGTTGACCCACGCTCCATTAATATAAAACTTTGATTGATTTTCCATCTTATTAACTCCCTTAAAAATTGAAATTAATTATAGCCGAACTGATTGCAACATAACCAGTCTTTATTTACAAAATAAACTATGGTTATAGGACCTGAGCATCCCTTGTTTCCTTGAATGCAAGTATGGCTCTTTGGCGAGATTCCTTTAGATCCAAGATGGGTTTTGGATAATCCGACTCGCTAAATAAATCTTGGCTTGGTTGATGAATATTTTTTACAGGAGTATCTGAAAGCTCTGGTATAAATTTTTTAATGAATTCGCCTGTGGGATCAAAATTTTGAGATTGTGTAATGGGGTTAAAAATCCTGAAATA
>Ga0209632_10003288_pt1 | contig 14997 bp, 13 predicted proteins | sample COG_10_FD_184754 | JGI IMG/M metagenome (GOLD analysis project Ga0209632, IMG submission 184754) | Pelagic Microbial community sample from North Sea - COGITO 998_met_10 (SPAdes) (version 2) | ecosystem: Environmental > Aquatic > Marine > Neritic zone/Coastal water | place: Helgoland, sampling... | reverse complement strand
ACGTGGTAAAAATAAGGCTCAGAAAAATAACATAGTCATTCACGAGGGGGACTTTTACGAGGAGTTTCATGCACTGTTGACGCAGGTGCTGAGAAGGCATGACGCTATCCCCATTCATTCGATAGCTGAACTTCAGTTACTCAAACAAAGGGTTCCCGAGCGGTTGAAATTAGTTGGAGCATTTGAGAGTGGCGAATTGATAGCGGCGACATTACTCTTCCACTTCGATACGGTTCTCCATACACAATACCTGGCCAATTCGCACCGTGGTATGGAAATCGGTGCCCTCGACCTTTTGATTTTTCATGTTTTAGACTTGTCTATTCAGGGCGGCAGATTCCTCAGTTTCGGTACATCAATGGAACAGGGGGGCTCAGTACTGAATGAAGGCCTGATCGCCCAAAAAGAGGGGTTTGGCGCCCGTGGACTGGTTTTAGACCAATACGAAATCTCACTCTGAGGAAACCATGGACAGCATAAGTAAAAATGGCGCTTGGTCAGTGAAATTGATTTCTCCTAGGGGTGGGAGTTCTAATGCGCGATCCAGCAGAAAGATGGAGCGCGGTGCGGCTTGTTAAGGCTTTATCATAACCAGGCGGAAAACTTTACATGGAGTAGCTGGATCTTGAACGAGAACAAGACGCAAAAGGCGGCACTGGAAAGTGCCGTTTTGTCGTTTGATATCGGCTTTGACGTAATGGAGCGCGCTGTGGCAAATGTTGATGTCAGGTTGGAAAACAAACATGCTACATCATTTTATGAGCGGCTCGGGATAACCGAAACGCATCGAAAAGACGGGCAAATTTTCTTCGCTTATCCTCGTGCAAGGTTCGATGTGGATAAGAAAGCTTATCATTCCGTCCTAGAACAGGAGAAACGTGATGCATAATCCCACACTAGGAAGCCTAATACCTGAGAGTGCCGTTATTGCTCAGAGTGCTACTATTGGCCAACGTGTCGTCTTAGCGGGTGATGGAATTATCCTTCGCGACAACGTCCGACTGGACGCAGCCTGTGTCATCGGAGAGGGTGTGACTGTTGGTCAGGGCGCATGGGTCCGTGCGGGCGCGGTCGTGCTGACCTCGGTTCCTGCCAATGCCATTGTTGAAGGTAATCCGGCAAAAGTCGTCGGGTATATAGACGGCGGCACTTCTAACGAACGGCCCGATCCGCAGCTTCTCGACATTCACGGCTTTAATCACTTGGAGCGCCCGACCCGCGTGCCTCTCGATGTCGGTGACAGCGCACTCTATCTGATGCGACGCGTCACAGATGCGCGCGGAGCACTCACTGTTGGAGAAGTGCCAACGGAGGTGCCATTTGCCCCTGAACGCTATTTTGCCGTGTTTGACGTGCCCACGGTAGAATTGCGCGGTGAACATGCCCATAAGCAATGCCAGCAATTCCTCATCTGCTTACATGGGTCATGCCGAGTTCTTTTGGATGATGGCGAGAAGCGCTGCGAAATCATATTGGACCGCCCAGACATGGGGGTATTCATGCCAGAGATGATCTGGGGCACGCAATATCGGTATAGTCCTGATGCAGTGCTGCTTGTTTTCGCTTCGCGTCCCTATGAAGCTGAAGATTATTTGCGGACCTACGATGAATTCCTTGCCGAACTGGAAAGGCGCAAAACATGAAAATCCCCTTCCTTGACCTCGGCGTCGCATACCGCGAACTCAAGCCAGAAATTGACGCTGCTGTTTCGCGCGTACTCGAAAGCGGATGGTACATCCTTGGACCAGAGGTCGAGGTATTCGAGGAGGAATGGGCGGCCTATTGCGAAGCGGAACACGCGGTGGGGCTCGCCAACGGTCTCGATGCGCTTATCCTGGCCCTGCGCGCGCTGGATATCGGGCCGGGCGACGAGGTAATCGTGCCCTCTAACACTTATATCGCTACCTGGCTGGCGGTCTCCGGCGTGGGCGCAACTCCAGTTCCGGTCGAGCCTGACCCGGCCACCCACAACATCGACCCTGCGCGGATCAAGGCCGCAATCACATCGCGGACGCGGGCGATTTTACCAGTTCACCTCTATGGTCAACCCGCTGATCTGGACCCGATCCTAGACGCCGCCCGCCGCCACGGGCTGCGCGTGATCGAGGATGCCGCACAAGCGCATGGTGCGCGCTATAAGGGGCGGCGGATCGGGGCACATGGCGATATAGTGTGCTGGAGCTTTTATCCCGGCAAAAACCTCGGAGCGCTTGGTGATGCTGGGGCCGTCACGACGAATGATGCTGCCTTGGCCGCGCGCGTCGCGCTGCTACGGAATTATGGCTCGCGCCAGAAATACGTGAATGAAGAGGCTGGCGTGAACTCACGGCTGGACCCGATCCAGGCAGCGGTCTTGAGCGTGAAGCTGAAGGTTCTGGACGATTGGACCAACCGCCGCCGGGCCGTGGCGACGGCCTATACCGAGGGGCTTGCGAGGACCGACCTGGTCCTGCCGCATGTGCCCGACTGGGCCGAGCCCGCATGGCACCTGTATGTGGTCCGCACGCCTGATCGTGACGCGTTGCAGGCGCGGCTGACCAAGGCTGGCGTCGGCACGCTCATTCACTACCCAATCCCGCCACATACGCAGCAAGCTTACGCCGGGCTCCGGATAGAGCCCGATGCCTTGCCCTTGGCGCGCACTTTGGCAAGCGAGGTGATCAGCTTGCCAATAGGACCACATCTGCATGACATGGAAGTGACCAGCATTGTCTACAATGTTGCATCAAAATGATTAAGCGATTGATAAAAGGCGCTTTCAGACGCCTTTTGCGTTTGGGAAGGCGGCTAAAGTTTCAACTCCTTTCCACAAACACATGGACTGGTCATGCGCCAAAGCAAAACCAGGCATTGTTGTTGGCCGGCTTGGGGACCATCACTTTCCAGACTAACGTCAGGATAGGAGTGCCTTCGTCGCCAAAGTTTTGGTCTTCTGAGTGCTATATTGAAGCTCGATCGGCATCTGCAAAGATAGAAATTGGTCGAAACACCTGGATAAACAATAACTTTTCAGCAATTTCCAATAGTGGATCAATATCTATTGGTGAGAAGTGCTTGATTGGACATGATGTGTTCATCATAGATAGTGATTTCCACCCAATTGATCCTGATCTGCGGCACAAAGGGACGAAATCTACGTCGCAGCCAGTTTGTATTGGAAACAATGTCTTCATTGGATCTCATGTGACCATTCTAAAGAACACATTCATAGGTGATGGTTCTGTTGTCGCTGCTGGCGCAGCTGTTTCTGGTACATTTCCTTCTCGTAGCCTCATTGTTGGAAATCCCGCAAAGCTCGCGAGGATCCTTTGATTGTCTGACTCCCGCGGTCTCATCCGGTCCATGCTCGTGATCGGCTCGGCGCAAGCCGTGAACATCCTGATCTCGATTGTCAGAATAAAGGTACTGGCGGTTCTTCTGGGACCAAGCGGTGTTGGCCTGCTGAGCATCTACAACAACTTGCTAGAAATGGTGAAGCAAACTGCTGGCCTTGGCATGGGGTCCAGCGGCGTTCGGCAAATCGTATCCTCGTGCGGGGAAGAGGTGGCGCTGAACCGGGTGCGGCGGGTGCTCTTTGCTGCCCATCTCATTCAAGGGATGCTCGCAATGCTAGCCGTCTGGCTCTTGCGGGAGCAGATCGCGACCTGGCTTTTCGGTAATGCGACGCGCGCAACTGAGGTGGGGCTCATCGGGATCGCCATTCTTCTGGGGCTTCTTGGCACGGCGCAGACAGCCCTGCTGCAGGGGATGCGTCGGATTGATGACTTGGGGCGTGTGACGGTGATCGGGGCCTTCGTTGGCTCTGTGGCCGGCCTCGTCGCTGTCTGGATGCAGGGCGAAAGCGGCCTGATTTGGTTCATCCTTGTACAACCACTAGCGGTGGTTCTAATCGCACTGCACTACAGTCGCAGCCTACCCAAACCCACGACCGCATCACTATCGCTGGTCGAGACATGGGACATCTGGAAGCCGATGGCAAAGCTCGGGGCCGCCTTCATGCTGGGGGGGCTGGCAACGACAGCAACATTGCTGCTGGTGCGCGGGCGGATATCGCAGGAGCTTGGCCTCGATGCCGCCGGGCATTTTGCTGCCGCTTGGGGCATCGCTATGACCTATTTGGGCTTCTTGTTGGGCGCGATGGGGGCGGACTACTACCCACGCCTGACCGAGGTGATCCATGACCGGGTGACGGCAGTGCGACTGATGAACGATCAGGCACAGCTTAGCTTGGCGATCGGAGGGCCGGTCATTTTGCTGCTCATCGGGCTAGCCCCGTGGGTAATCACCCTGCTCTATTCATCTGAATTCGGCCCTGCCGTGACCCTGCTGCAATGGCAGACCTTGGGCAATGTATTCAAGCTGGCAAGTTGGGCACTCGGCTTCTCGCTGGCGGCCTCGGCTCGCAGCAAGACGTTTCTGTTGGTCCAAGTCAACTTCAACATCCTATTTCTCCTGATGCTTTGGCCAACATTGGCATCATTTGGCATCATCGCGGTAGGACCGGCGTTCACGATCGCATATATTCTGCACTTCTGCCTGTTGATCGTTCTCGTGCGCCGCACCCACGGTTTCCGCTGGCAAGCGCTCTCTCTCGCACTGCTGGGTCTGCACACGGGCCTTGCGATGGGGCTTCTGGCACTGGCGCTGTTGGCCCCTCTTGCTGCGGCTGTGGCCTCGCCGCTTCTTGCTGTAGTCACAGGGCTCTTCGGTCTGCGTATCATCCTGAGCAAAGTTGGAATGCACGGCCGCCTCCCCACACGGCTCTATGGCATATTTGCACGGCTTGGCTGGCCGATCCAGCCGGCGGTCCACGGGTAGAAAGGTGAAGACAATGTCAGATACGCCAGGCGAAATGCTTGATAACGCGACGGATCGGCCCCTCGTGACCTTTGCACTCTTTGCCTATAACCAAGAGCAATACATCCGCGAAGCTGTTGAGGGTGCGTTTGCGCAGACCTATGAGCCGTTGGAGATCATTCTGTCAGACGATTGCTCGAGCGACCAGACATTCGAGTTTATGCAGGAGATGGCAGACGCCTATGACGGCCCGCATGAGGTAAGGGTGCGGCAGAACGAGGTGAACTTGGGTTTGGCTGGTCACGTCAATACTGTCGTTCAGCACTCAATTGGTGAGATTCTGCTGCTTGCCGCCGGTGACGACGTTTCATTTTCAGATAGAACTTGTATATCTGTTGACCTCCTCAATAAAAACACAAACGCAGCAGCAACCCTACTATCAGCGGATGTCATTGATGGTACAGGAATAACCATCGGTGAACGTCTAAGCAAAACACGCAAAGGCAGAGGAAACATTCAAACAATTGACGATCTTTTGTCTTGGAATCACGTAACCTTCGGTGCAGCTAGAGCAGTTAGACGAGAAGTATTTACTAAGTTTGGCCCACTGAATGATAGCTGCCCAACAGAAGACACGCCACTACTACTACGATCGTTAATTCTTGGAACCAATGTAATTTCTCAACTCAAGGCTATTAAATACAGACGGCACGATAGTAACCTTAGCGGCCCAGCATCATTGAAAAAGATGAATACCACCGAGATCTATCAACAATACTTAGATGACATATACACAGCTGAAATCTCGAACCTGATTACTTACAAGATTGCGAATAATTTACGGAAATGGCTGAAAACAGATCATAGTATTAGAACTCTCAAATTGAGGGCATCACTAAATGAAAGAATTTGTTTTAAAGATGTCATATTTCTTATTAAGCATCCATCTACGAATTTGCGCAGTAAAATTCGATTTCTAATCGAATACCTTGCGACTTTTAAGACTAAAAAATTATGAAACCGTTGATTACTATCATATCAGAATGTCATAGCGACAATCTTGGGGACCAAGCAATAGCAAGATCCCTTTCCAACATTTTACACCCCTTCTACAGCGTCACAGAAACTTCTTTTGGGTGTCTGACTATTTCTCAGACTGACAATTCAGCCCTCCCTACCAAATTGCGCAAGTCAATTCTTAGGAAAGTTTTCAGTACAGTGCCAGCCAAAACCAGAATGCGCATTTGGTGGCACATCCTAGGTAAAAAGAGAAAATTCGCCAAGCATTTTGGAGCGTCGATAAAAGAGAGTGATCTTGTCGTTGTGGGTGGTGGCCAACTCATTAAAAACAACCTTGCATTGTTTTCTGAAAAATTGTCCCTCATATCAGATATTTCCAATTCTTACTCTACACCGTTCGGTCTCTTAGGGGTTGGTGTCGACAAGAAGATGGATTCACAAAATTGGCGCATTGTAAAAAAAGCAATTAACAAAGCAAAATTCATAACACTACGAGACTTTACTTCACGAGACAGGCTAGATACCGCTGTCAACTTGGAGAGGGATTTTTCGATACTTCCTGATCTAGCATTCGCCCTCAAGAACCCTGAATTCTCTCAGGAAATGTCTGATCGTAGCGTATCTCTCGCTATCAATATTATGGACTTCGATGCCATGCTAAGTGGCCTTGGCTATGTGAAAAAACCTGATGCTAACATTTTCGTTGAAGGCTTGTGCGATATTGTGAAAATTGCCCACAATAACGGATCGACCATTAAACTATTCACCTCTGGCACTCCTGAAGACCTGATCGCCGCAAATAACGTAAAGACAAAAATTTCCATGCGAACTGGGGTTGATGTGCCGATCTTTCACCCGTCCACTCTTAGTCACCTCCTCAATTTTCTTGTTGATGTAGATGACGTGATCGCAACGCGCATGCATGCGGGAATTCTTTCATACATTTCCGGATGCAACCCTTTATGTGTCAACTGGGATGACAAGGTTGCAGGGGTGTGGTCGACGATAAATCAACCAGAACGCGTAGTAAGTGTAGAAGACATTGCAAACAAAAATGCCAGCGAGATTATTCTCAGAGGGTTGCAAAATCTAGCGCCCGCCTCACAACATTCGCTTGATGAATTGGCGGAGAAAATTAGTCTCTGCGTTTTGGAGCCCATTAGGAAGACCTTAGTGCACGATCAAGCATCGGTCACGCTCAAGACATGAACCGCAAGGTCTCCATTCTACTCCCAGACCTTCGCGGTGGTGGTGCCGAGCGGGTCAACCTCGACCTCGCCCATGAATTCACCCGTGCCGGACATGAAGTAGAGTTCGTGCTGATGCAGTCGAGGGGGGAGTTTCTTGAGGAGGCGCAAGCAAGCTTTTCCGTAGTTGATCTCGCCACCCCTCGCGCCCGTGCGCTGCCCATCGCACTCGCCCGCTACCTGCACTGCCGCCGTCCCGAAGCTCTACTGGCCGCGATGTGGCCGTTGACCGTAATCGCCCCGATCTCCGCGCGCCTTTCCGGACATCGTTGCAAGGTGCTGGTCTCGGAACACGGCATCCTCTCTGCCAAATATCGGGATTGGGGCTTGTTGCATCGAGTCATGCTCAGAGTGTCCACGGGCATCGGCTATCGCCTCGTGCAACACCGGGTCGGCGTCTCTTCGGGGCTAGTAAAGGATGTGGCTAGTTTATCGTGGATGCGGTCCGAAAGTTTTTGCGTGATACACAACCCCGTCCCGGCGCGCCCTGCGTCTTCTCCAGAGGCGATTGCAGCTGCCGAACGCCTTTGGGCCGTGTCGCCAGGTGGTCGCATAGTGACAGTCGGGACGATGAAGGCCGTCAAGAACCACCCGCTCCTGTTGCGCGCCTTTGCGCGGCTCGACTGGCCAGACGCTCGGTTGATGTTCGTGGGGGATGGGCAAGGGCGTAATGCACTTTTGACGCTCGCAGATGAGTTGGGCGTCGCCGACAGGGTGATCCTTGCGGGCTTTCGTCCGGACCCGACACCGTTCTATAAGACTGCTGATCTTTTCGTGTTGTCGTCCGATTACGAGGGGTTTGGCAATGTGATCGTTGAAGCTCTGGCCTGTGGCACGCCTGTAGTCTCTACAGACAGCCCCTCGGGGCCGGGCGAAATCCTTGAAGGCGGCCGGTTCGGCCGGCTGGTGCCGGTAGGCGACGCAGAAGCGATGGCTGGCGCGATGCATGCAGCCCTCGACGCTCCGTCAAACGGCGACATGCTAAAGCACCGTGCCGCAGATTTCTTGCCCGGAATCGCTGCGCGCAAATATCTCGAAATATTGGACCTGTAATGACTCCGACTCTTTACCTAACGCGCAACGGCCTGTTGGAGCCGCTTGGGCAAAGCCAGGTCTTTGGCTATCTACGTGAGCTTTCGCGAGATCATGCGATCACGCTCATAACCTATGAAAAGCCCGAGGACCGGGCCGACAGCGCCCGGATGGCGCGGGCCATGGACGCCTGCGCGGCGCATGGCATCCGCTGGCTACCGCAGACATTCCGCCCGCGATCCAGCATCATCGCTCCGGCGCTAAGCATACTCGGGCTGGCGTTGCTCGTGTGGCGGGAGGTGCGTGGCGGGCGCGCCGAGTTGATCCACGCCCGCTCCTACATCCCTGCAGCCGTGGCGCTGGCAGTTCACCGCGTGACGGGCGTGCCATTCATCTTTGACATGCGCGCGCTATGGCCCGAAGAGCGGATTACCGCGGGACAACTAAAGCGCGGCTCGATCCTTCACCGCGCGATCGTGGGTATTGAAAGGGCGTGCCTGCGCGATGCGGCGGCGGTCGTGTCGCTAACCCATGCCGCTGTTGTTCATCTGAAACGCGAATACGCCAAGGAACTGGACGGACAACAGATTGTCGTCATCCCAACATGCGCCGACCTTGATCGCTTTACTCCAGCTTCAGATCGGCCCTCCGGTCCGACTGTACATGGCTGCATCGGCACGATCCTGTCGGGGTGGTTCCGCACTGACTGGCTAGCCGCATGGCTATCCACAGTTGCTATGGACGATCCCAACGCGCGCTTTGATATCGTGACACGCGATGACGCGGATGGCGCCCGCGCGGCGCTAGATCCAACGAACGCGCTTCGCGATCGACTCACAATTGGCCCGCGCCCCAGTGAAGAAATGCCCGACGGCGTCCGCGGCCACGATCTTTCAGTGATGTTCTATGCCGGTGGGGAGATCTCGGAACTTGGGCGCTCACCCACACGCATGGCCGAGGTTCTTGGGTGCGGTCTGCCCGTCGTGGCTAATGAAGGAGTTGGAGACGTTGCTAGGATCGTTCGGAAAAACAAGGTCGGTGTCATCGTTGGTGGTCCAGGTCCTGGACAAATTATAGCCGCGCTGGATGAGTTGAAAGTGCTCATGCAGGACCCCAACTTGCCTGAACGATGCCGCACTACTGCTGAAGCAGTATTTTCTCTAAAGGCTGGTAGCGAGGCATATCGAGGGACCTACGCAGCTATCTTAGCTCCAACGGACGGCGCATGTGAAACATAGCTGGGATAATGAATGCAGTTTAAGGAAGCGGAGAAAATGACAGGTAAATTTGTGATATCTCTCGACTATGAGCTCCTCTGGGGTGTGCGTGATCATGCAGATCGTACAAGCTACGGAGCCAACATACTTGGTGCAAGAACTGCTATCCCTTTGATGCTCGAACTTTTCAAGAAATATAACATTTCCGCTACATGGGCGACTGTTGGGTTCCTTTTTTGCGGCTCACGAGACGAACTTATGGGAAGTTTACCGCCTGCCAAAATAAGACCTAGCTATAAAGACAAACGGCTGTCAGCCTATCAATATCTCGATGAGGTGGGCGCAAACGAAGAGGAAGACCCATTTTACTACGGAGCATCTTTGATAGATCGCATTCAGAACACGCCAAACCAAGAAATTGCAACTCATACATTATCGCACTATTACTGCCTCGAGCCGGGGCAAAAGGATGCGCATTTTGAAGCAGATGTGACAGCCGCTGTCAAGCTTGCTGGCCAGCGTGGCATTGAGCTGTCTTCTATTGTTTTTCCGCGCAATCAGTATTCTCAGAATCATTAAAAAATCTGTCAAAAATTGGGTCTGACTAACTTTCGTGGAACGCCTGAACAGTGGGTCTATAAATCCGTTGCGGGGAGTGAGCAAAACCCAATTAGGCGGGCGGGGCGCCTTATGGATGCGCATACCAGTTTTTTAGGAGACACATCCTTTCTCGATGATTATTCGCTTCCATCAAATGTCCCAGCGAGCCAATTTTTGCACCCATGTACCGGGAGACTGGCAGCTTTTCATCCGCTTCATCTGCGTACCATTAAACGCGGGATGAGGCGTGCTGCTCAGTCAGGACGGGGCTATCACCTTTGGTGGCATCCACATAATTTCGGACGGGATCTTGAGGTCAATCTTGGAGGATTAGAGGAAATACTGCTTTACTTCCGGCGCTTGCATGATGACTTTGGGATGGGATCTTACACTATGGCAGAGGCGTCGAAATGAAGACCGATGCTGTTTTGCGTATTTGGCCATTGGTAAAGGCTCTTTAATTACTGATCCAAGATGAGGGCCGCTGCGATTTCAAAATAATAATAGATGTAGCGCCAAAAGGGCTGCGTTAAGTTTGGCGATTTATGAAAAATACTAATTAATATTAATGAACAGAACGCCAAGTTCATAAGATTAAATAAAAATTACTAATTTTAAAAAGAAGAATGATATTTGAATGAAAACTAACATATCTTGTGTTCAGGACACAATAAGGATCGCAAGCTTATGAAACTTCTAATTTTTTCCCGATACGATCGACAGGGCGCATCTAGTCGATTACGAACAATGCAGTACATTCCGTACCTCAATAACATTGGGTTTGACGTTCATGTTAAAAGTTTGTTCGACGCGAACTACCTAGGAGAGATGTATGCTGGACGTCGATCATCTGCAACACTTGCTAAGTCCATTTTGCATCGCATGGGAGACATGCGGGAGCGGGCAGATGTTATATGGCTTGAGAAAGAAGCCCTTCCATGGTTTCCTTGGGGCTTAGAGAAATTGTTTTGGCAACGAAGCATACCCGTTGTTGCAGACTTTGATGACGCAATCTTTCATCGATACGATAAAAGTCGTCACTTTGGAGTTCGGGCAATGTTGGGACAGAAAATTGACAAAGTGATGTCTGCATCGATTGTGGTAACAGCGGGCAATCATTACTTGGCTGAGCGTGCATATCAAGCTGGAGCCAATAGGGTTGAAGTTTTTCCGACCGTGGTCGATACTAGAAAATATCAGGAGAACGTTGGCCAAAATCTCAATGATTCAGTGCGAGTTGGATGGATTGGAACACCTTATACATGGTCAAGCTATGCTGAAAGTTTTGCGACCTGGATAGAAGAGGTTGCATTGGCCGAACGTGCAATATTTCGCGTTGTGGGTGGTGAACAGATTGCCAGAAATATTGGGCAGATTGAATATTTACCTTGGTCAGAAGACACTGAAATTCAACTTATTCAAGAGATGGACATCGGCCTGATGCCCGTATCAGATACTCCGTTTAATCGTGGAAAATGTGGATACAAGCTTATCCAGTACATGGCATGTGGATTGCCAGTGATTGCTTCGCCAGTCGGCGTTAATTGTGATTTGGTGGAGCATGGCGTAAATGGGTTTCTTGCAGAGACGCGGGAAGAGTGGCAAAGCGCGCTTGTTGCACTTATTCGCGATCCTTCCCTTCGCCAACGCATGGGGTGTGCTGGGCGAAAAGTCGTGGAAACAGCATTTAGTTTGCAGACGCAAGGTCCGCGTATGGCGCAATTGCTCCGTAGTATATCTGAAAAAAGTTAAAGACCTGATGATATATTTGAGTCTGACCAGCGCATTGTTTATGTTGCGCTATGTACTTATGATGCAAAGTGCATTGCGCAAGTCAGTCTATTTCCTCGTTTTTATAAGTCTATTTTTGTTTTCGGCGTTTCGTTTTCAAGTTGGGTGTGATTGGTCTGGATATTACAACCAGTATTTGATTGCAGCCAATATAGATTGGTCAATTATAGCAGCGGGCCGCGATCCGACTTGGTGGGCAATACTTGACTGGATTCAGGTCATTGGTCTACCCTATCTTGTAATAAGCGTTGTCTCCAGCGGTGTTTTTTCATAGGTATTCGCGTGCTCGCACGGCGCCAGCCTGAATCTCTAGGCTTCCTCATTCTGCTATTTCCAATTCTGATAATTAACATGCCGATGTCTGTAATGAGGCAGGGTGCAGCAATAGGGCTGTTGTGTATTGCTTTTGTCGATCGGTGCCCTTTTTGGTAAGTGTTCTGGGTGGTTGTAGCCGCGGGGTCGTTGATCAGGCGGGCCACGTGACCAACAGGCCAGTCCCAATAGTTGAGGGCTCAGGTACCATGGCGATTGCACAAAGCTAGTGTCAGGGTCCTCACGTGCAGTCTCCGAGCTTGGCTGGTTGGCAGATAGGTTGAACATGAAGCAAATAATCACCGACGCCTGGCGCTGGCATCAAAACGGTGCCTACAATGAGTGAGCATTTTGCCACATCAAGCACGCATGCCTTTAGCCGCCTAACCACATCTTCTTATTTATCCACCATAGAATTGAGCCCGATATAATGAACAAGCTTCATAAAACCGTATTCCCAGTGGCCGGATTGGGTACCCGCTTTTTGCCTGCCACTAAGGCAATGCCTAAAGAGCTAATGCCGATCGTGGATAAGCCGCTGATCCAATACGCGGTTGAAGAGGCTATTGCCGCTGGCATAGATACGTTCATTTTTGTGACGGGACGCCGTAAGCGTGCTATCGAGGATCACTTCGACAGCAATCCAGAACTTGAAATGGCACTACGTACCAAAGGCAAAGATGAGCAAGCTGATATGGTTAAACATATCTTGCCGATTGGCGGTGAGTGCATATTTGTGCGCCAACCACAGCAACTTGGTCTGGGGCACGCTGTGTTATGCGCTGAACGTGCCGTTGGCGGTGAACCGTTTGGGGTGTTACCCGCCGATGACTTCCTCGATTATGAAGGTAACGGTGTCACAAGCAATCTCGTGCGCAATTTTGAGAAATCAGCTAAATCTCAGTTGAGCGTTATGGAAGTAAATGGCCCTGATATTTCTAAATACAGTGTTGTGATACCTGGTGATGAAGCTGGATCTGTTGTGGGGCTTACGTAAAAGCCAAAAGCAGATGATGCGCCCTCCAACCTAGCCAGCATTGGTCGCTACGCCCTGACCCCTGATATTTTTGATATTTTGCGCAGCCAAGCGCCAGGCGCTGGTGGAGAAATACAACTCGCCGATGCTATTCATACGCAGGCCCAAAGAGGTGGCGTTAAAGCTGTCCCCTTGAGTGGGCTACGGTTTGATTGCGGCAGCGTGGATGGCTACATCGACGCGATTGCGCACATGGCTTCAAAGCGCCGGTCAGGGGATTGAGACAGCCTCTGACCGGCACACGCCTAAATTGTTCTAGTCCCAAATATTGTGTTGTGCATATTTCAAGTATTGCGCGAGTGTCTGCGAATTGCTCCAACCGCACACGCCAACCAACCAAGTACTTGTTATGGTTGATATACTCCAACGCCTTTGATAGGAATAAAACATAAATACAAGGTGCCTTATGACTCCCAGGACATCAATAAATCTGCATAGTCTGCACAGTATGAGTAAGCTGTCGTGATTCCTTACTGGTTTATGTTCTTCATCCCTGCCGTGCTTGCATTTGTGGCGCAGCCCGTGACTGCGCGCAATTTTGATGGTACGATCAGAGGCAGTCTGGATGGCACATGGATCATTTTAGGTATCGTTCTTACGCTCATCGTTGGCTATCGATTTGAGATTGGCGCGGACTGGGGTAACTACCTAGGCCACTTCAACTCCATGGAAAGGCAGACCTACGCCGACGCCCTGTTAAAGTCTGAATTCTCTCATTGGGTTATCAATAAAGTCATGTCCGAACTCGGGCTTGGCCTCACAGGCGTCAACCTTATCTACGCTCTCATCTTTACCACAGGCCTCGTCGCCTTTGCCCGCGTGCAGCCGCGGCCCTGGCTGGTCATCGCCTGCGCCGTGCCCTACCTCATTATTGTCGTCGCCATGGGCTACTCTCGCCAGGCCGTGGCGCTGGGATTTGGCCTCATTGGCCTCGTCGGGCTGCGCCGCGGCCGTTTCATCCGCTTCTCGTTTTGGGTGATGATAGGGGCGACGTTTCACAACTCAGCTGTGCTCCTCATCCCTGTGGCGGGGCTGGCTGTCAACCGCAACCGCATTCAAGCCATTGCAGCCGTGGGGTTTCTGTCTGCTGTGGGCTTCGAAGTCTTACTCGCAGACAAGCTCACCCAGCTCGTAGATATCTACGTCGACCGGCAGCTCACTTCGTCTCAGGGGGCGCTCATTCGACTGTCAATGAATGCCGTCGCTGCACTCGTATTCCTTAATTGCCGCCGCATGTTCTCGATCACGGCTGAGGAGAGGCGCCTGTGGAGCCTCATCAGCCTCATAGCCATAGCAATGCTCATGATTTATTTCCTGACGGGACTATCAACCGCGCTGGATCGCATGGCGCTCTATCTCATTCCCCTGCAGCTCGTGACAGCGGCGCACCTGCCCGACGCATTAGGCTCTTTTGGGCGTAAAAATACTGGCGGCGTCTTTGTCGTACTTGTTTATTTTTTTGCCATACAATTTGTGTGGTTCAATTTTTCAACCCACGCACAATATTGGCTACCGTACAAGATGGGTATTGCCCAATAAGTCATGATGGAAATATCAAAGTTAGATCACATTTAAAAATCTTTATTCCTAAAAATTCTTATGAAAAGTCTCGTTTATTTGAAAGTTTTAATAATAAACGATAGATAATTGAGTAACTTATCACAAAAAATGTTATGTAGATTAATGCATTTGCAATATTAGCTTCAAAAAATATTGCCCAGAATAAAGTACTCATGGGCATTGTGAGTGAAATTAATGCAGTCAATGAGTTTTTGCCCTTAGAATATCCTGCAAATCTATAAATAGGTTCTACTATATTTTTTAGTAACATGTGGTGAAGGTGATTTCTATCAGCTGTACTAATTGATGTATTTTTTGAAAGTTTACGACGTAGTATAGACGCCAATGTTTCTGTGATTGGATATATTATAATTACCACGCTTAT
>Ga0209632_10003285_pt1 | contig 15005 bp, 13 predicted proteins | sample COG_10_FD_184754 | JGI IMG/M metagenome (GOLD analysis project Ga0209632, IMG submission 184754) | Pelagic Microbial community sample from North Sea - COGITO 998_met_10 (SPAdes) (version 2) | ecosystem: Environmental > Aquatic > Marine > Neritic zone/Coastal water | place: Helgoland, sampling... | reverse complement strand
GGCTATACCAGAAAGTGTTAATTTTGTTTTTTTGTTGTCCATATTTCATTACTCAATCTTTATAAATTATATTTCTTGCAGACATAATTAGTTCATCTGCTTCAGTTTTTGATAAAGCAAAATCTTCTAGATATCCTTGGATTTTAATTCTTTCACCTTTTATAATATCAAACCCACCGGTTAATTCATCAGATGCAAGATCTGCAAAATCTTCTAATTTTAAAATTTTTTGCTCACCAAGAGTAACTAGCATTCCCGGAGTTAATCCTTTGTGATTTATAAGATCATCTTGCAGCCCTAAATCTTTAATTCTTTTTGTGATATCTTCTTGATCTTTTTGGTAAAAATCTTTTGCTCTCTCTATCAAAGCTTTTGCAGTTTCATCTTCTATACCTTCAATTTTCATTAAACTTTCTGGAGTGCTATCTTTAATATCAGAAATTGAAGAAAAACCTTCAGCTACAAGTAATTGTCCCAAAGTTTCATCTAGTTCTAAATTTTTAACAAAATTTTCAGTTTTTTCTTTAAACTCTGACTGTCTTCTTTCTGAATCTTCTGCGTCCGTCATTATATTAATTTCATAATTTAACAACTTTGTAGCTAGTCTAACATTTTGACCTCTACGACCAATTGCTTTACTTAAATTTTCTTCAGTTAAGATTACATCTAATTTTTTTGCAACACTATCAACATTTACTCTTTGAACTTCTGCTGGTGATAATGCGTTTGAAACAACTATGGCTGGATCTTCAGACCAGTTAACAATGTCAATTTTTTCTCCTTGAAGTTCGTTAACTACCGCTTGAACTCTTGAACCTCTCATACCAACACAAGCACCCACTGGGTCTAATGAGGTATCAACTGCTTTAACACAAATTTTTGCTCTACTTCCTGGATCTCTTGCTGATGATTTAATTTCAATTAAACCATCATAAATTTCTGGAACTTCTTGAACAAATAATTTTTCCATAAATTTTGGATGAGCTCTTGATAAAAATATTTGTTGCCCTCTAGGCTCTCTCTTTACGTCATAACAATAAGCTTTAATTCTATCACCAGCTTTAATATTTTCTCTAGGGATCATTTCATTTTTTTGAATAATTGCCTCTGTTCTTCCTAAATCAACTATTACGTTTCCAAATTCTAAACGCTTAACAATACCACTTAAAATTGAATCTTTTTTATCTATGAAGTCATTATATTGTCTTTCACGCTCTGCCTCTCTTACATTAAAACTGATAACTTGCTTGGCAGTTTGTGCTGCTATTCGACCAAAATCAAATGACGGTAATGGTTGTAAAATTTCATCACCAATTTTTTTATCTTTGTTTTCTTCATCTAAAATAATTGCATCTTGTAGATTAATTTCTGTATTTATATTTTCTGGTTTTTCTACGACTATTAATTTTCTAAAAATTCCAATGTCGCCGTTTTCTCTATTTATCAAAACTTTAATTTCATTATCCTGCCCAAATTTAGATTTAGCAGCTTTTGCTATTCCTGTTTCCATGGAATCAATAATTAATTCTTTATCTATAGATTTCTCTAGGGCTACAGCCTCAGCTATTCTTAATAATTCTAATTTATCAGACCTTCTATTTAACATATTTTTATTAACTCCAAAAAAAAATGGGCTTAGGCCCATTTTGTAATTTCAATAATGTAAGGGCAATATATAAAGAATTTTTTTTAATTCAATAGGAACTATTTAGAAAAAATACCCTTTTTATCAGTCTTTTCCCATGAAAATGATCCATCAGCTTCTGGCATTCTTCCAAAGTGACCATAAGCTGCTGTTTTTTCGTAAATTGCTTTATTTAAAGCTAGCATTTCTCTTATTCCTCTTGGGCTTAAATCAAAGTTTTGTGAAATCTTTTCTGTAACAAATTTATTTTTTTCCAAATCATTATCAAACAAATCCACATAAATAGATAGAGGTTTAGAAACTCCAATTGCATAAGCTAATTGAATTAAACATTTTTCAGAAATGTTAGAGGCAACAATGTTTTTTGCAATATATCTTGCAGCATAAGCTGCTGATCTATCTACTTTTGTTGGGTCCTTACCAGAAAAAGCTCCACCACCATGAGGTGCTGCTCCACCATAAGTATCAACAATAATTTTTCTACCTGTTAAACCACAGTCTCCATCTGGTCCACCAATTACAAATTTCCCAGTTGGGTTTATATAAAACTCTTTTTCATCAAAATCTTTTAAAAATTTTTCTGGAATAGATTTTAACATATAGGGTGTTAATAATTCTTTTACTTTAGCTTGATCTAGATCTGCAGAATGCTGAGATGATATCACAACTGACTTAACTTTGGTTGGTTTTCCATCAATATATTCAAAAGTAACTTGGCTTTTTGAATCTGGTTCTATATTTTTTAATTTTCCTGACTTTCTATCTTCTGCCATAAGTCTCAAAATTTTATGTGAATAGTGGATAGGTGCTGGCATTAGCTCTTCTGTTTCATTACACGCATATCCAAACATTATGCCTTGATCTCCAGCCCCCTCATCTTTATTACCTGATGAATCTACACCCATAGCTATATCTGCAGATTGTGAATGAAGATGACTTTCTATTTTTGTTGCTTCTCTCCATGTAAAGCCCTCTTGGTCATAACCAATATCTTTAATACAATCTCTAACTTTTTGAATAAGATCTTCTTTTTTAATCTCTGGACCTCTTACTTCTCCAGCAAGCACAACTTTATTTGTTGTGGTTAATGTTTCACATGCAACTCTAGAAAAAGGGTCACCAGCAAGATAACTATCCACTACCATGTCTGAGATACGATCCGATACTTTGTCAGGATGTCCTTCAGAAACTGACTCACTAGTGAACAAAAAATTTTTTAAATTACTCATACTTTAATTCTATTAAATGAAAAAATTAAAAAAATATATATTAAAATTAACACTAAAAAGATTTTATTCCCATATAACATAAAAGGTGTGGATTTAACTAATTTACTCTCAGATAACTCCACATGTCCTGTTGATCCAAATTCTACTTTTTGTTCAGCAACTCCCAAAGGGTTGATAATGGCAGAAATTCCATTGTTTGTAGACCTAATTATATACTTGCCACTTTCGATAGATCTAAAAATACTGTGAGAAAAATGCTGCTTAGGGCCTATAGAATTTCCAAACCAACCATCTTCTGAAATATTAATTATATAATCAAAATTATTATCTTTAGATAATTTGCCTGAATAAATTATTTCATAACAAATTAAAGGAAGTAAATTTAAATCAATTTTACTATTTTTTACATTAAGAGGGATCCTGGTTTCTCCCTTCGAAAAAGATTGATAACTATTAGTTACAGTTTTAAGGCCTATTAAACTTAGAATATTTTCAAAAGGAATAAACTCACCAAATGGCACTAGATTAACTTTATTATAATTTGCTATGATATCTAAATTATTATTAAAAATAGCCATTGAATTAAAATATATATATTCATAATTCTTAATCTCTCTACTATTCAGACCCATAACAATTAAATCATTCTCTCCAAAACTATTTAGGAACAAGTTTTTATAAACACTCATATCTTTTAAATAACTGTCTGGGATAATACCTTCTGGCCATAAATAAATTGTAGGTTCTGCTTTTGTTGGAGCACTTAATTCTATTAGTTCATTAATTATTCTTAACTCTTCTTGTTTTGAATAAAATCTATCCAGACTAATATTTGGTGAAATTGCTTTAATCGTATAAGAATTTTTTATAGTTTCTAAAGAGTTGAAATTATCATCTTTTATCTTTCCAAATATTAAAAATGCAGCTGATAGCAAAATAAAAGAAAAACAAATTATAATTTCTTTCATGGTATTTCTTAAAATAAATAAGGCAGGGACTGTAAATAAAGAAATACAAATTAAATTAAAAGAATAAGTGCCTATAATAGAAAGAATTTGAATAAAATAAATACTATTTGAAAAACTAAATGAAACTAAATTCCAAGGAAAACCGGTAAATATATAGCCTCTAACAAGTTCAATTGTGCCAAATAAAATTGAAAATATAAAAAAAGAACTAACTAAATTTTTGGAATAAAAAATTGAAAACAAGTATGTAATTAAACCATAAAATAGTGCTAAAAAAGCTGGCAATAAAATTATGGCAATTGGGATCAAAAACTTAAAGCTCTGATCAAAAGTCAATGAAATTACTACCCAGTATAGACTAAATAAAAAATATCCAAATCCAAAACACCACCCATATTGAAAAAAGAATTTATTATTAAATTTAGTTTTTTTTTTATTAAAAATAAAAATAAAAAATAAAGAGAAAGTAATAAAATTAATTATGAAATAATTGTATGGTGGCAAACTATAAGAGCTTATTGCTCCTAGAAAAATGATATAAAAATAATTTAAAAAGTTTTTTTTAAGCAAGATCAGCAATCTTTGTTTCAACGGCTTTATAAATTTTTTCTTCTTCGATTAACATAGATTTAAAATCTTTTAATTTAACATGGTCATAACCTAATAAATGCAGGAAACCATGAATAAAAATTTTAGTTACTTTATTCTTAAATTCTGTAGTGCTTAAAGTTCTTGGTTTATTTATAAACTCATAGCTAATAACAATATCTCCAATGTAAGGAGATTTTTTTATATTGATTTTTTTTTCAGAAGGAAAGGATAAAACATCTGTTGCTTTATTTTTATTTCTAAATCTTTTATTTAATTCTTTAATATTTTTATTATTTGAAAGTAAAATTGTTAAGCTCACTTTTTTGTTAATAAATCTGTATTTTTTTGGAAAAACATTCACTAATGAATTAAAAAAAATATCTACTTTTGTAATTTTTTTTTTCCAAAAATTGCTTTCGGAAACTACATCAATGCTAATCATTTTCTTGATCTGAATATGCCTTTACAATCTTGGAAACTAAAGGGTGCCTAACAACATCAGAATGGTCAAAATCTATTACGGAGATTTCATTTAAGTGCCCTAATAATTTTTTAGATCTGTTTAACCCAGACATATTTTTATGAGGTAAATCAATTTGAGAAGGGTCACCATTTATAACAATTTTTGAATTTTCGCCAATTCTTGTTAGGAACATTTTAATCTGTGTATCTGTCGCATTTTGTGCTTCATCTAAAATTGCAAAAGAGTTTTTTAAAGTTCTGCCTCTCATAAATGCCAGAGGTGCTATTTCAATATCACCAATCTCAATCATTCTTTGAATTTTTTCAAAGTCAAAAAGATCATATAAAGAATCATATAAAGGTCTTAGATAAGGGTCTACTTTTTCCTTCATATCTCCTGGCAAAAAACCTAATCTTTCACCAGCCTCTACTGCTGGTCTTGATAAAATTATTCTTTCAATCTTTTTATCAAGTAATAATGTTAAACCAACCGCAACAGCTAAAAATGTTTTACCAGTTCCCGCAGGACCTGCTGATATAATAATATCATTTTGCCTTAAAGCCCTAACATATTCCTTTTGTTTTTCTGATCTTGGAATAACTGATTTTTTAGGAGTTTTAATTATGTCAGAAACATTATTGTTTTTTACTTTTTCTTCAATCATAAATTTATCTACTGAAGAGATTATATCTTTTTTTTCTATGCTACCATTGTTTATAAACTGATTAGCTAAAAATTGAATAGCATTTTTTGCAATTTCATTTTGTTTTGGTGTGGATTTAATTAAAATAGAATTACCTCTAGAGTATAGATGGGTACTAGTAATTTTTTCTAGTTCTTTCAGGTTTTCATTAAATTCACCAACCACACCCATTAACAAATCATTATCTTGAAATATAACACTCAAAGAATTATTACCAGAATAAACAAATTTTAAAGTAGAATTAATTTTTTTTGAAACTACGTTATTCAATTTTTAAGCTACCTTCTGTTTATAATTTTCTTGTAATTTCCCAAATAAACTATTTTGATTACTGCTAGTTATTTTTATCTGTACAATTTTTCCTATACAATCTGTATTGCCATCAAATATTACAGAAGTCATATATTCTGTCCTACCAAATAGTTTAATTTCATCTTTCATTTTATTTTCAACTAAAACATTAAGAATCTTGCCTTCTAAAGATTTATTTTTATTTGTCTGATTTTGAAATAATTTTTTTTGAATTATTGCTAATCTTTTTTTTGATTTTTTTGTATCAACTAATTCTAGATCTGCAGCTACAGTGCCCGGTCTTGGACTAAAAATGAAAGAATAGGAGTTGGTAAATCTTATTTTTTCAATTAACTCTATTGTTTTTTTAAAATCATCATCACTTTCTTCTGGGTATCCAACGATAAAATCACTTGAAAACTCTATATTAGAATTAATCTTTTTTAATTTTTCAAAAATTAATAGATATTCTTCAATAGTATGTTTTCTATTCATTAATCTTAAAATTTTGTTCGACCCACTCTGTACTGGCAGGTGAACTAAAGGCATTAATTTTTTTGATTTTTTATAAACATTTATTAAATCATCAGTCATATCTTTAGGGTGTGATGTCGTATACCTAATTCTCTCTAGCTCATTAAAACTTTCTAGCTCTAATAATAGGTCAGATAGTCTTAATTCTTTATTTTCATCTTTATAGCTATATGCGTTAACATTTTGTCCTAAAAGAATTATTTCTTTAGCACCACTTTGTATTATTTCTTTGGCCTCCTTTATAATCTGATCAAATGGTCGAGAATATTCAGGTCCACGCGTATATGGAACAACACAAAAATGACAAAACTTATCACACCCTTCTTGAATTGTTAAAAAAGAAGAAACCTTACTATCTTCATTTTTAATTTTACTTAAATAATTAAATTTTGAAATCGTATCAAATTCAGTTTCTTCATCTTTTTTTCTATTTTTTATGTAACCTTGAATTGCTTCGTTAATCTTATGATATGACTGAGGTCCAATAACTATATCTATATAAGGTTCTCTCTTTAACATCTCTTGACTTTCTGCTTGTGCAACACATCCAGCCACAATCACAATTGGTTTTTTTTTTAATCTAAAAATTTTTTTTACTCTTCCAATTTCATGATAAACTTTTTCTTTTGCCTTATCCCTTATATGACAAGTATTCAAAAGATAACAATTTGCCTCTTCATATTTATTTGTTTTTTCAAAGCCAATTTTTTTTACTGTATCAAATATACGATTAGAATCATATTCATTCATTTGACAGCCAAAGGTTTTGATAAATATTTTTTTTAACATTAAGTTAAGGTTTTTTTTTCACACCATATAATTCTAATTTATGATCTACTAAACGATAACCATATTTATCTGCAATTTTTTCTTGCAGTTTCTCAATTTCATCATCTACAAACTCTATAATTTCTCCAGACTTAATATCTATTAAATGATCATGATGACCTTCATTTAATTCTTCGTATCTTGCTTTGCCTCCCTTGAACTCATGTTTTGTTAAAATCCCAGATTCTTCAAATAATTTTACCGTTCTATAGATCGTAGCAATACTAATTTTTGAGTCAATTTTTGAAACTCTATTATAAAGCTCATCTACATCTGGATGATCATTTGACTCTGACATTATTTTGGCAATAATTTTTCTTTGATCTGTAAGCTTAACTCCTTTAGCTAAACACTTTAGTTCAATATTTTCTGACATTGTTAATTTTAACTTAAATAAATAGGATTAATCAAATTCTTTTTAATTCTATATTTTTTACATAATTGGGGCACATCTACATATTTTGTGGTTTGAGATTCTTTAAAATCCTCAAAACTGAAGCAATAATAGTCGATTTGTCTGGTTAAAAACAAAGCTTTAATTGTTGAAAGAGAATTTCTAATACCCGCAAAACTACCAGGACCTCTATTAACGTAAATGGCATTTATATCGTCTAAGGAGCATTTATAATTTTTTAAAAATTCACCAATTAAGATCATTAATTTTTCAAAATTAATTTTACTATTTTCGTGACTACAAGTATAAATATTTTTACTAACAATGAATGTTAAAAAAATTTTATCTCTTGCAGCATCTACTATTAGATTGTTCATTATAATATTGTTATTTAATTCCAATTCTAAAGCAGAAAAAGAAAATATCAAATATTATTCTGATGATAAGGGTGTTCTGGCATTGATGTACCATAGATTTGATGAAAACAAATATCCTTCAACCAATATTCAAATGGATATTTTTAAGCAACAAATTGAAGTTATTAAACGTTTAAAATATAATTTTTATGACCCCAAAAATCTAGAAAAAAATTTTTATAATATAAAAATAGAAAAGAAAATACTTATCACTATTGATGATGCATTTTCTTCATTTTATGAAGTTGCCTGGCCTTATTTAAAAAAAGAAAAAATTCCATTTATTCTTTTTATTTCAACTGAAACTGTTGGGAAAAATGGATATATGACTTGGGATCAAATAAAGGAGCTAGAAAAAGAAACTATTGTATATATAGGCAATCACTCTCACTCACATAATTATTTAGTAAATTTGAAAAATGAAGACTTTATAAATGATATTGATACCTCATCATTAATCTTTAAAAAGATGCTTGGCTATAATCCTATCTTTTTTTCTTATCCTTTTGGTGAATATAGTTTATTTATAAAGCAATATATTTCCAAAAATTTCAAATTTTCTTTTGGTCAACACTCAGGGGTAATTGATATTAATAAAGATCGCTATGAGATACCAAGATTCCCAATTAATGAAAAATATGGAGATTTAAAAAGATTTGAATTTTTAATCAAGCTTAATCCTTTACAATATAAATTTTTGTATCCAATAGAAAAATATTTAACTAATAATAACCCTCCAAAATTTTTAGTAGAATTTTTTGATGAACAAAAAAATATACATAATATTAACTGTTTTTCTGATGAGGGAAACAAATGGGAAAAATCTAATATCAATTTTGATAAAAATACTTTAATTTTAAATTTTAGAAATAAGTTCAATTTTAGAAGAGGAAGAATAAATTGTTCTCTAAACGATAATGGAATATGGAGATGGTTTGGAGTCCAATTCTCCATTAAACAAAATTAAATTAAGCTCTCTAAATTAATACTTGAGGGTAATAGCTTTGCATCATCAAAATCGGATAAATTATTTTGTTTTATTATTTGTTGTAAGACTATGACATACTCTTTTCCAGTTTCTGCGTATTTATCTAAATACTCAGTCAAGATCATGCTGTCCAATTTCTTCCCTTCATCTCTCAATTCAGCTCTTGCAATTCTAAAATCTTCGTAGGAAGAGTGTGTATTAAGATTCCTTTGATACGCTCTTACAGAAGCTTGTAAAACTTTGAATTTCATAACTTTGTGCGTACTATCAATATCTGCATTAGAGGGTTTTATTCCTTCACCAGACCAGGTCCATTGACCAAATAATGCATTTCCTTCTTGAGCAAATCTAGAGGTGCCCCAACCTGTTTCTTTTGCTGCTTGCGCAATGGCCATTGATACTGGAACCTGATCCATTCGGATCTTTAGTGTTGATAAATCCTTATTTGCCACACCATACTGTTTAAATTTTGAGTTCAACCAAATTTTTTCAATTTTTGTATTTTTGCTTTTATTTAAAATACTAAAAAGTTTTTTCCTATCCCATTTGATATTATTATTTTCTTTAATTACTAAAGGTAAAATAATTTGAATAAAAAGATTTTTTCTTTTTTTTGCATTTTCTATTTTTATAATCTCATTTGGTAATAGTGTTAATGAAATTGGTTTAACTAATTTAGTTTTTCTTACATCTTCCAGGCTATAATTTGTTGATTTAAATAATTCTTCAATTGTTGCCGCACTCAATCTTACTGAATCAGTTGGTTTTTCATCGAACATAATTACATCTTCAAATAAAAATTTGTGGTCTAAACCATTGTCAGGTTCAATTTCTTTTTTTGCTAATAATTTTTTTAAATCATTTTTTGAATTATTTTTAAATTCTACAGAATTAAGTGATGCTTTTTTTGTAAATTCAATAATTATTGGACTAATAGAAAAAAATGATATTATCATCAGACTAGCCAAAAAAGTTCTGACTATACTTCCAATATTATTTGCTTCATTATATTTTTTTTTTTTCATGGTTAAATATTGGTCTTTAAAATATTTTTTTATCTTATTAATTAAGAATCTGTTTTTTTTCATATTTATATTGCAACAACTTCTTTTACTTCAGGCAAATAATGACACAAAAGATTTTGAACGCCTTGTTTAAGTGTCATGGTTGAACTTGGACACCCTGAACAACTTCCTTGCAGCTCTACTTTAACAACACCATCTTTAAATTCTTTAAACTTTATATCGCCCCCATCTTTTGCAACAGCAGGTCTGATTTTTGTTTCAAGAATGCTTATAATTTGCTTTTCAATTTCATTATATCCTTCTTTTTTTTCTTCAAATAATTCATTAGCAATAACGAATTCTTTTCCAGTTAAATAAAATTCATTAATTAGTGAAATAACTATATGTTTAATATCTTCCCAAATTGCACCTTCTTCTTTATTGATAGATAAAAAGTCTGTTCCTAAAAATACTCCTGTTACTCCGTTAATGGATAAAAGATTTCTTACGAGTTCGCTATCAGTTTCTTCTTTTTTCGTTACTTCAAATGAGCCACAATTGGATACATTTTTCCCTGGTAAAAATTTAAGAGAATTAGGGTTTGGTGTTACTTCAGTTTGAACAAACATGTATTTATATATAAGGATAAATAACTAAATTTAAACTAATTAATATATTTGCCTAAAAACCCACTAATTCTTTCATTTCTTTAATTTTTTTGGAAGCAATTTTATCTGCTTTAGCAGATCCGTCTAATAAAATTGAATCTAGATACTTTTCATCACTTAATAATTTTTTAATCTCTTTTGAAATTGGTTCAATTTTATCAATTAGAGCTTCTGATAATTTTTCTTTAAATTCAGAAAAATTTTTTCCGTGGAATTCGTCAATGGATTTCTCTAAATTTTGATTTTTTAAGCTTGAATAAATTCCTAATAAATTTTCTGCCTCAGGTCTTTTATTTAATTCTTTAACTTCTTTCGGTAATAGTAATGGGTCTGTTTTAGCTTTTTTTATCTTATTTAATATTTCTTCTTTATTGTCAGTAAGATTAACTCTACTTAAATCTGAAGGATCAGATTTACTCATCTTTTTTATTCCATCTTTAAGACTCATAATTCTAGAAAATTGTTTTTGTATTAAAGGTTCTGGTACTTTTAAAAAATCTATAATATTAAAATCATTGTTAAACTTTTGTGCAATATCTCTGCAAAGTTCTAAATGTTGTTTTTGATCATCTCCAACTGGGACATGAGTTGCATCATAGAGTAAAATATCTGCCGCCATTAGAACTGGATAAGAATAAAGACCAATACTAGCTTTCTCTTTGTCTTTACCAGCTTTTTCTTTAAATTGTGTCATCCTATTGAGCCATCCTATTCTTGAAACACAACTTAAAATCCACGCAGCCTCTGAATGTGCTGGAACCATAGATTGATTAAAAATTATACTTTGAGCTGGATCAATTCCACATGCAATAAATGTAGCGACAGTTTCTCTTATATTTTTTTTTAATTCTTTAGGGTCTTGTTTGACTGTAATTGCATGTAGATCTACAACACAAAAAATACATTCGTTTTCTTCTTTATTTTGTAGATCTACAAAGTTTTTAATTGCACCAAGGTAATTTCCTAGATGAAGATTTCCTGTTGGCTGAACTCCTGAAAAAATTTTTTTACTCATTCTAATAGTTTAAATTAATATCACTTCTTTTAAAAGCCTTGATTAAAACCGCAATAAAAAGATAAAACATTAATCCCAATATAACCACGCCAGCTAGGTAGACACCTTTGAAGTTTTCTTGATAGATGAACTTGTCATCAAAAAAATGAATTATATAGTTAAAAAAAATTCCCATTAATATTGAAGATATTAAAATTTTAATAAATCTATTTATAAAAACTAAATTAAAGTTAAATAAATTTTTTGTTTTTAGAAAAATAAGCAATAAAATAGCATTAAACCAAGAAGATATTGTTGTGGCTATTGGTATGATTAAGAATCCCAACTCTTTAAAAAAAGCAACACTAATAAATATGTTTAACAAAACTGATATTAAAGAAATAAAAAAGGGTATTTTTGTATTATGTCGTGCGAAAAAAAAAGCTGAAAAAACTTTAATGAGAGAAAATGCTGGCAATCCAATCGCAAAATAGAATAAAGCTTTTGCAGAATTTTTAACACTTATTTCATCAAAAGAACCATATCCAAACAAAGAAGAGGTAATTTCTTCAGATGCAATAAGTAATGCTGTTGCTGCTGGAATACTTAAAAATAAACTTAACTCTAGAGCTTTATTTTGAATTAAATTTATTTTTCCTTCTTTATTACTCTGAACATGCTTGGAAAGTTGAGGGAGTATTACTGTACCTATTGCAATCCCAGCAATAGCAAGATTTATTTGATAAATTCTATCTGCATAATAAAGATAAGATACAGCACTAGCTTGAAAAGATGCAATGATTGTCCCCACTAAAATATTTATCTGAGTAACGCCAGAAGAAAAAATGCTAGGAAGTAATTTTTTGAAAAAAAGTTTAACTTTATCATCAATTTTAAAAGATAAATTAATTTTAGGAGAAAAGTGTTTTTTTACAAAAAAATATAAAAAAATAAGCTGTAAGATGCCTGAGATAGTTACTGCATAAGATAGATAATATACCAATTGATCATTTAAAATTTTTCCGAAGAGCAATACTCCAATTAAAAGAATATTTAAAATTATAGGCGCAGCCGAAGCTACAGCAAATTTATTATGTGAATTTAAAATGGCAGAAAAAAAAGATGCCAAACTAATAAACATTAAAAAAGGGAAAGTAATTCTTGTCAAAGTTATTGCTAATTCCATTTTTTGATAATCACCTTCAAAACCTGGTGCTATCAAAAAGACAAATATTGGCATCATTATCTCAATAATAAGGACTAAAAAAAATAACCCTATTGTCAGTAATGTAAAAATATTATTTGCAAATTTTTGTGACTTTTTTTTATTATCTAACACTGATGAATAGCTGGGCACAAACGCTGCATTAAATGTTCCTTCTGAAAATAATCTTCTAAATGTATTTGGTATCCTAAATGCCACAAAGAAGGCATCTGCTAATGGGCCTGCACCAAGAAACACAGCTATCAATATGTCCCTTACATACCCCAATAATCTGCTTATTATTGTAAAAAAACTAAATGTGCCTGTTGACTTAATTAAGTTCATAAATCATATTAGTCTTAAATTTGCTCCATTTGTATATCTAATTAACCTAAATGAAAAAAACTAAAATAGACCATTACACCGATAAAGAAGCTTTAGATTTCCACAGCAAGAATAAACCTGGAAAAATTGAGATCAATTCTTCTAAACCAATGACTACAAAAAGAGATTTGGCACTAGCCTATTCTCCAGGTGTTGCTGTACCAGTACAAGCAATTGCTAATGACCCAGAAACTGCCTATGATTATACATCTAAAGGAAATTTAGTTGCAGTCATAAGTAATGGCTCAGCTATTTTAGGAATGGGTAATTTAGGAGCACTAGCATCTAAACCTGTAATGGAAGGAAAAGCAGTTTTATTTAAAAGATTTGCCGACATAGACTCTATCGATCTAGAAATTGATTCACAAGACCCTGATGAAATTATTAATTGTATCAAAAACTTTGCCTGCAGTTTTGGTGGCATAAATTTAGAAGATATTGCGGCTCCTGATTGTTTTATAATTGAAGAAAAACTAAAAGATATTTTAGATATTCCTGTTTTTCATGATGATCAGCATGGTACCGCAATTATTACAACTGCTGCATTAATTAATGCCCTAGATATATCCAATAAATTGATAAAAGAAATTAAAGTTGTTGTGAATGGTGCTGGTGCATCAGCAATGGCTTGCACTAATTTATTCAAAAATAGTGGTGTGCCTCAAAAAAATATAATTATGGTGGATAGATCTGGAGTAATCTATCGAGGCAGAAAAGGATTAAACCAATGGAAATCCTCTCATGCTATTGAAACAAAACACAGAACATTAGATGAAGCCATTAATGGTGCTGATGTTTTCTTAGGACTTTCTGCAAGAGGTGCTCTTTCCAAAGATATGGTAAAAAAAATGGCAAAAGATCCTATAATTTTTGCTTGTGCTAACCCTGACCCTGAAATTACACCTGAGGAGATACAGGAAGTTAGAGATGATGCTATTATTGCTACCGGGCGATCAGATTATCCTAACCAAGTAAATAATTTAATTGGGTTTCCTTATGTGTTTAGAGGAGCTCTTGATGTTAGAGCAAAAACTATTAATGAAGAAATGAAAGTAGCTGCCGCAGATGCTATAGCAAAACTTACAAGAGAAGATGTTCCTGATGAAGTCGTGGCAGCAATGGGTGGTGATAGACCTCATTATGGAAAAGAGTATATTATACCTTCAACATTTGATCCAAGATTAATAAGTGTAATACCTGCGGCTGTTGCAAGGGCCGCAATGGATAGTGGAGTTGCAAGAAAAAATATTGATGATTTTGAAATCTATAAAGAACAACTTAAACAAAGACTTAATCCATCTCTTACAATTATGCAGGGTATTAATTCTTATATTAAAAAAAATCAAAAAAGAATTGTTTTTGCGGATGGTGAAGATAAAAATACTCTTAAAGCAGCAATTGCATTTAAAAATTCAAAATTAGGTATTCCAATTTTAGTAGGTAAAAAGGAAAAGATTAAAGAAAGAATAAAAGAAATTGGTTATGATGATCATTTTGGTATTGAAATAATAAATTCTACAGACTCAGAAAAGCGAGAAAAATACGTTAATTATTTATTTAAAAAAATGCAAAGAGAACAAGGTCTTTTAGAAAGAGACTGTGATAGACTTGTAAGAAATGATAGAGTCATATGGACATCTTGTATGGTTGCATGTGGTGATGCTGATGGTGCTGTTACTGGAAATACTAGAAGATTCGGAG
>Ga0209632_10003277_pt1 | contig 15032 bp, 10 predicted proteins | sample COG_10_FD_184754 | JGI IMG/M metagenome (GOLD analysis project Ga0209632, IMG submission 184754) | Pelagic Microbial community sample from North Sea - COGITO 998_met_10 (SPAdes) (version 2) | ecosystem: Environmental > Aquatic > Marine > Neritic zone/Coastal water | place: Helgoland, sampling... | reverse complement strand
ACGAATCCATCAACCTATTGTTTTCGCAGATTTGTTCGTGAAACATGTCGTATGTTGATCCATTATCGATTTGCGGTAATAGAACGATATCGAGTAGACGATATATTAAACAATCAGGATTTGCGAGTGCGTTATTTGCGCAATCTAATGAATGTGGATGAATTTAAGGCAATATTACAGAAAAATGACAAAAAAAATTCAAAGAAGCGTGATATTTACTTGGTATATATAATGTTTATAAATACCGCGACTGATATACTTTATCGGTTCAGTGATATACTGGGGGATACGGATGATATTGATGATGATAAACAAAGGCTTCTTATAGATACATTGAACGAAGTTAAACACATTGTAAAATATAGTAATGAATGTCTGGATGAAATAGAAAAGACATATAAATGTAAAATTGTTAAGCTAATGGCGGGCAATTTATGGATTGAAGACACTGAATATATGTAAAAAAAATTGATTTGTTTTTACACCATTTTGATATATGTATAAATCCTCCCCATTTCATAGTAACAATACATATGAAGACCATCATTCTTTCGATTAAAGTCCCCAAACTGGTTTCGATGATATACAATCCACCGAAGACGCCAACAATAACATTCGTGTCAAATGTGGGGTATCATATCAATAATGGAGAGAGAATGAGTCTATCCGATCCGATCCATAGTCAGCGGTAAGTTTTACAGATCCATGAAAAAAACGAATATAAAAACAAAAATCCATAATCATTCAATGAAAAGTATACTTTTATTGTTACTTCCGTTTGTCAACGGTTTTTTTTCTCATAATTACAAAATAACTCGAATGTCGATTAACGCAGCGGTAAATATAAATCCGTTGAAATATAGCAATGAGATCGGTCGAAAACCAATTTCCGATTTAATAAAAGATATTGATAATAAAAACGTGAATGATTTGTTTTTCACAAACGATATGAAAACCCTTTACAGCCGACAAGATTTCGACACCGATGGAATCTATGAGATAGAAGATTACAGCATTACTGCCGTCGATCCATCAGTTTCAAGTATGATTTTCGAGCATTCAACCAAACAGAATATTAAAACCACTATATTAGAACCGCCAATAGATCTAGTAAGTTCATTCATTAATGGATTTTATGGAGCATTTAATATTTTATTTATTCCCACTATCATCATATTATTTGTTCGTTCGCTGTTTTCTCGTAGTCCTATGAATTCAATGGGAGGCTTTAAACTTTTTGGTAAAGACGATGAAACTGACATGATAAAAGCAAATATATCATTGGCATCTTGGGCGGGAAGTCCAGAGATATTCCAAGAATGTACCGAAGTGGTGAGTTATTTGAACAATCGTACATTATATGAAATCGCTGGTGCCGAGATTCCGCGTGGTATTTTACTTGAAGGACCACCAGGTACAGGTAAAACTCTGATTGCGAAAGCTATTGCGAGTGAATGTGATGCCAATTTCATTTCCATTGCCGCCAGTGAATTCGTGGAATTATATGTCGGTATGGGAGCTGCGAAGGTTCGCAATTTATTCAAACAAGCACGTGAAAACAGTCCATGTATAGTGTTTATTGACGAAATAGACGCGGTGGGTAAACAGCGAGGTACAGGGATCAACGCAGGCAATGATGAACGTGAACAAACACTCAACCAAATTTTGGCAGAAATGGATGGGTTCGCACAAAATGACAATGTATTGGTTATAGCCGCTACGAATCGCCGTGATGTGCTCGATAATGCGCTTTTACGCCCTGGTCGTTTCGATAGAATCGTTAATGTTCCGCTGCCTGATACATCTTCACGTTTATCCATATTGAATGTACATTGTAAAAATAAAAATATATCACAAGATGTGGATTTATTAAAGATCGCGGAATTAACCTCGGGTTTCTCGGGGGCGGAAATCAAAAATTTGATGAATGAAGCCGCAATATTTGCAGTACGTAATAATAGTACAATTATTGAAGATCAAAATGTACGTGATGCTCTGGAAAAACTCACTGTTGGATTAATAAAACAAAATGATACGCGCAGTAATGAGGCGATAATGCGCGTGAGTAGACATGAAATGGGACATGCTTTTTTAGCAGCATATTTTGACGATTATTTCGATTTACAGAAGGTGTCCATTCAAAGTACATATAATGGCGCAGGCGGATATACATTATTTCGCACATATCCAGATATATCGGAAAGTGGATTATACACAAAGGATATGTTAATGAAACAAATCATTATAGCCATGGGAGGGAAAGCGGCGGAATATGTATTTTACGGTGACAAATTTGTATCATTGGGTGCTCAACAAGATTTGAAGCAAGCGAATTCATTGGCGAAGCAAATGGTGGGTAATTATGGAATGGGCGAAACACTGAAAACATTTTATAACGAGAACACCGACAATAGTCGCACACCATTTTTGGGTCGTTCATTGGCGACAAATGATGGTGTATATAGCGAGGCGATCAAAGAGCAATTTGACAAAGAAGTTCGTAATATTGTGGATAAATGTTACAAAGAGGCAGTGGAAACAATACATAATAATCAGAATAAAATAAATATATTATCGAATATATTAGTAAACGCAGTGACAATAAACGGTGATTTTGTCAAGGATTATATTCAAATGAAACATGTAAATGAATCCAACTTCGAAGAATGAATATGTAACGCCAACTGCGATGTGAATGATTGAATATATAAAGAGTTTAAACACTTATATTATATAAATATACGCGTTTTATAAATGGAGCCTGGTTGTTATTTCTTGGGGGATATTGGATGTCTCAATGACAATTTGAAACAGATGGTAATAAATATCCAAATGAGATTTCGATGTGGTGAAAGACTGTTTTTATTGGGAGACAATTTTTATAATAATGGAGTCCAAACAACATATGACGATTTGTGGGAGATCTATAAACAAATCTTTGAACCGATCAAATTCCAAAATATATATAGCGTTTTAGGAAACCATGACTACGAAGGTAATCCTTATGCGCAAATAATGTCACCGTACATGATGAATAAAGATTTTTATTATAAGTATAGGTTTTCAAATAAAACTGAAATATTTTTAATAGATACAGTTCCGCTACATGAAAATCACTGTGGTATCACCATTAGAGACATGATTCGTGTACACAATCAATATTACAAAGATTTGGAGAAAAAACAACTGAAATGGTTGAATAAATCACTTCGTGAAAGTAATGCTCAAAACAAAATCGTCGTCGGTCATTATCCACTGTTGAGTAATGGCGTATACAACAAATATTTACAGCCAATGCATAATAAGCTGATGCCAATATTTGAAAAATACAATGTTAGGGCGTATATATGCGGTCATGAACATAACATACAATATATAGAAAAACTGTATAATAATTACCATTTTAACCAATTCATCGTCGGTAGTTCAAGTGAATATCGTCCAGACGAATCCAAAATTGACCAAGAAGGGTCATTATATGACGCGACTGATAATTTTTATTTAAAAATGAGCGAGAGCGGGAATCGGCTCATTTTCGATTATATTAACAAAGACGGAACACTGAAATATTGTTATATTATTTGAGTGAAAATTATTTTCAAACTATCATATAAATGACTATACCAAACTATTTATATGATGGACTGCTAAACAAAACCGTATATTTCACATACGTAAATGGTGGGTCATATAGTATAGGATATAAAATGGAATTTATGAAGAATAAACCTGAAAATATAAGTGACATATTGTTCTTAAAAATGATACCATTATCTCACGAAGTCGGCGATAAAGAAGTATTTATGCAATTTAATTATCGAAAGATAATCTGTACTTCCACTGAATCTATGTTCGATAAAGAAGTCGTCAATCATAAATATGTTTATAGCAACGAGGAGAAAAGAATTAATTTTCCGTTATATGATCATTTTATTTTGGATTCGCAGAAAACATTTACAGATAAAATGTCGGATTTACATTATTTTTTTCAATCTTTGTCAATGATGGAAATATCTAATGTAATGGATGATGATTATTTACATTCATGTTTGAACTATTACAAAGAAAGTATTAAATTAGGTATAATTATAATGCCATATATGGATTGTATATCTGGATATGAATATTTCCGTTTGTATACATCACCTAGTAAGATTTTCGGTAATTTTTTTGATGCTAATCTACTTATACAAGAAATAAGAGGAGGTGTTATTAAATCAAATTCTTTGTTCATTCTTGTTCAAATAATAAATCGAGTGTTGAAATTGTTCAAAATGAAATGTATACATGATGATTTACATCTAGGAAATGTATTGATAAGTCCAAATGAAATAGTAACGAATAAAGCTTATGACAAAGATGGTAAAATAAATCCAGTATTTATTGGACGAGTATATATAATCGATTATGGAAACGCGTATATTAGTGAAGAATTCGATAGAGAAGTATTAAAATGTGTCAATAAGAAGAAAAGAGCACACAAAGATTATCTATATGATTCCACGAATATATATCAGGTGATTGAAATGTTGGGACGAAAAATTATTTATGATGGATATAATCGTGATACAAAACAAATGACAATGGAATGGTATTTATATGACTGGTATTTTAACATTTTCTTTGACAATAATTTTCAAATAAGACATGATGTAGTGGAGACGATTATTCTGTTTACAAATGATCTTGAAAATGAAATAAATGATTTTAATGAAAATTTTAGCGTAGAGGTTACCCCTTCAAACCATATACTTTGCTGTTTTCCATTCTAAAGATTTTATATATAATATATCAAATCTTTTTAATCATGTTTTTTATCAGTCACGACTTCGTAATCGTCTGTGGAAGATCCATCCTCATTTTCAATGATAGTTACTTCTTCTCTTGGTTTCATCATTTCGTTGATATAATCGATGGTGTTGCTACCAATATATTTCAAAAGCTGTAATTTATGTACTAATAGATTTACAAGTATGTTACCGCTTCCGACAATTCCAGCAACATATGCCTTTTCATATTGATTTTCAATATCCACGTCTTGATAAACGCTTCCAATATTAGTATGTTTATATGGGTTCACGATGCTCATGAAAAACTCACGACCTCGGGATAAAAATTCAGTGACGGAGTCCATTATAGAAATATACAAGAATTTTTTATATCTATTATTTAATTAGTTTTTTCGAATAGAATCATACGGAATGAGTAAAGGAGAACAATCACAGCGATCAAAACTATGTATATATATACAATAAAAGTCCATGTATACCAACCATCGATCGGTATGTAATCAGGTAAATCATCCTTCATTTTATCTAAATAAAACCGAAAATCGTTATTTGATAAATAACCAGTCGTTATTGAAATAATAAATATACATATTCCCATGATTTTTACGAATTTAATAACATAAGGGCTTTTGAAATTATGACTAAACCCGATAATCATAGCAGCAAGAGACGAACTCAGAAACATATTTCTTTGACCAGATATAGCACCATTATATACAGATTGTGGATTGTTCGAAAATTTCATATATATTGTTATATGATAAAAAATTGAATCTAATTACACCATTATGAAGATATATACAATTCATATATACAATGGTATTAACACGTAGTCAAAGTAAACGGTTTCAAGGAATCTACGAAGTATCCATCGATTTCGACGGAGCAAGTGCATGTTGGAATGCGAATAAAAAGAAAATAGGCGGAGGGGTATATAAATATATTTGTGGACATGTACTTAAGAATGGCAATCGTTGTCAACGACCTCCGACGTGTCGTGTTCACAAATAGAATTATAAATAGAATCCATCAAGTGCGCGCTAGTCATAGTGTTTAATAGATTTGTATTTTCGAGCAGAAAATCCTGATCATTTTTTTTTACATGCTCCTCATATTTACCCTGTAATAATTGAACAATGATAAAAGTTAATTGTTCCAATGATGCTTTTAATTCGAATTTTTCCCCCGTTTTGATGTTGATTAAAATGAATTCTTTGTCGGGTAGTTCACAAACTTGCCAAAGAAACGCGTAAAATATCAATTGAATTTTATGTTCAATAGTGATTGCGTTTGTACATTTCAATTCATATATTGTATGACTATTAACCACATCTAATATCGCACTAAAACGAAATTCTTTCGTGGGGAAATGTGGTTTTAAATGCGCGTCGATCTTTTTGTGTAAATCTTCGTTATTATAATTAATGAAATGATGTTCGAATTTCATTGAATCTTTGTCACTTGTATCAATAAAGTGTTCAAGGCGATTTAAACATTGGGTTATAATACTATGTGAAAGCCAATTATATTGATCTTTGCGTATTTGTTTCAACTTGAAATATAGTTTTTCTTGTATACTTACCAATATATTGGACATATATAAATAGTCGGTTATTGAATCGCATTTCTCGGGGAGAGTTTTCACCAAATCGCGCAAAAATCTATGATCACTTTTCATTTCTTTGATATATGTATCTATCAAAGTATTCAGCAAATTGTTTTGACATGTCTTTTCGTAAAATAAAAACGGTATAGCGATGCCATTCAAATCGCTGACGTCTTCGAAACCGTGGTCTGTTTCCACTACGCTGGGAATGTCAATAACATCGATATCGAGTCCAGTATGCTTATGAAATATATCGTCTATTATCGGGGTAATAGCATACAATACATTTTCGCTTATAAATTGTACAATTTTGGTGGGACTTTCAAAATGTCGAACAGATGTATAATCAAACGATTCGCTGCGTTTGAAAAATGACCCAGGAGTACCTTTGAAATCGACATAGTCACACGCAATAAAATCATGATGTGTGTTTTTCAGGAATTCGAAGGGACGATCGCTAGGAAAATGATCATATTCAATCAAAAATAGTTGCTCGATGGCACGAGTACATCCCACATAAATGGTATTTGGACAAAGATTATTGTCCATATTGCGCGCGAAATGTTGAAAATAATTATTATCAAACCCACATAAAAATACATACGGTCTTTGTCGTCCTTTGACGCTGTGAAAAGTCGAAAATACGATTTTACCTTGAATCACGCGTTCGTCGAGTTTGCCTACTTCAAACATAGGTACGAAGCACGGAATATTTTCCTCTACCAAACTATTTTCCAATTTACGCACATGACTATTTACACCTTTGACAGACGCCGATAAAACAAAAATATCATCTGGTTTAACACCACTTTGTAATAATCTTTTTATCGAAAAAATGATAAAGGATTCGGTATTTTGTCGGCTGTTGCGTACATATACTACATTCGGTCCCGCACGACAGGTTTTCATTATTTCTTCTCCATATAAACATTTGTTTACGAAATGGCCCATTTGATCGGTTATCCTATACGATGTTTTCAAATCACATTTGACAAAATTGGGATTTTGTAAATGAATGAAAGACCCCCATAACTGTTCGCACATCGATAAATATCGGGCATCTGCACCCTTGAAATCATATATACATTGACGCTCATCACCCAAGCATATTATCTGGATTTTTTGGCCATAATCTAACAAAAATTTGATGACAAACATGTAATAAAGCTGGGTCAAATCCTGGTTCTCATCAATGACCAAAATGTCGAACGCTTTTATCGGTTTTTGAGGGGTATATTTATAGAGTAGCGACTGTCGTAACCCAGTATCAGTATGTGCGTTTTCCGTATAATAATTCACACCCAATGAATGAAATGTATGAACCTCCATATTTGTCAGATTAAATGATTGTGCTCTTTCTTTGGTTTCCAATCGCAGACTAGAATTATACGTAAGGAGCAATATGTTTTTCTCTGGCAACGCCTTTGATATGGAAAATACAGACGTGGATTTACCCGATCCTGCCACCGCTTGAACATGGACATTTACTCCTTTTTCTATATTATTTATTATGATTCTTTGTTCTTCACTCGGGGAATTCATTTAAAATTATATAAAAAATTGATTTCATATAAGTTTTACAGTTGTTTTATTATAAATATGGCCACCTTTTTGAACGAACTAAACGCACATGAACGCGATCAACACATTGAATTCGATGAACCGACTCATGTGTACACCATAAAGGGTGACAGTAATTATACTTCTGTTACCACATGGAATCACAGTCATTTCGGTCATTTTGACTCCGATGAAATAATCGATAATATGATCAAAAGTGGTAAATTCGATGATCCTGATTACAAATATTATGGTAAGAGTCGCGAAGAAATCAAGGCAATGTGGGCACAAAATGGTCTTGAAGCATCCACTGCAGGAACAAAAACGCATTTACACATTGAATATTTTTATAATAATATGACGGTTAATGACGACTCCATTGAATATGTCTTTTTCCAAAATTTTGTCAAAGATCATCCTCATTTAGAACCATATCGAACAGAGTGGTGTGTTTACGATGAAGATCTGAAAATCGCGGGTTCAATTGACATGGTATTCAAAGATATAACAAATGGCGAATATTATATTTATGACTGGAAGCGCACTAAAAAAATCGATTATGAAGGTTTCGGTGGGAAAAGGGCGAAAACTCATTGTATTCGTCATGTAGACGATTCTAATTTTTGGCACTATTCGCTTCAACTCAATGTATATAGAAAGATATTGGCCAGTCTTTATGGTATAAATACAACCAAATTATGTTTAGTAGTTTTACATCCTGACAACTGTAGTAAAAATTACGAAATTGTTGATCTGCCATTTATGGACGAAGAAGTGACATCGTTATGGAAATATCGCAAAACTCAATTGACATAAAAATGTATAAACACATTTTAATTTAGCAAAATATAAAATGAACATTATCAGGCAAATATTATTTATCTTGTATAGATTTTTTTACATTGTTCATGGTTATTTTTATATAAGACCAAAGAAGATAGATTATCATAAATTGTATTTAGAAGATCAAAAACAAATGTTTTTAACGAAATATGATGCGTCATTGAATTCAAATATTGACGTTTTATATGATTTTGATAAGAGTAAAGAAATCATGAAAACCAATGGCAATAGTTTAGAGAAGTCATGGAAGACACGATTATTATATCAAAATGTGTTGTTGAAAAATAATAATCGAGTAAACGTGATGATGTATTATGATCCATATAAACAAGGATTCGCCTATTATTGCGATGTTTATGTAGATTATGACGCATTGAATATTTTAGCTATGAAGTACGTTCGTTATTTTGAATGTATGGAATTTTTCGTTGACGAAAAAATATTGAATGAAGTAGAAGGTAAAAGTGTATTTTTAGAGTTTATTAAAAAAGATAAGATAAAATCAACTTTAAAAGTAAAAAATAAATTGAAAAATGAAAATACAGACGATTTCGTTAAAAACAAATTTATTTATTTAGGCAAAATGCTGAATTTCACGTGGCTCAATAAAGAAAAACAGGTAGTCAAAAATATAGGTTACAGTAAATTTAAAGAATTATTTAATTAATCAAAATAAAAATATTAATTATTGTATATAGCTATGAGCTCGCAAGCAGATTCGTTCACTCTTGCTACCAGACAAAACTATGAGGGTATGCAAGTCCAACTTAGCATTGTCGCAGATTCCCTTTTGAATGATTTTGGTGCTTCAACTTTTGAAATTCGTGTATACAAAAGTTCCGCTCCTAATGAATTTCTTTTTTACGAAGATAAGAGGGCATTATCAACAAAGGAAGAACTCGTTAATATCTCCAGTGGTTTCACCTATGCCAATGCTACAAGTTACACAGTTAAAGTATCTGCTTTAGACAGCAACAATGCGGATGTAAGTGGTAATGATGAAGTTGGTACTTTAGAATTCACATACTATGATCCCCCTGCAGATTTCACTGCTACTATTACATCAGAAGCAGCCCAATTGATAGTATCTGTTTCTGGTGTACCTGTTGTAGAACCTCATATTACAGCATTCAGATTATTCGGGTACAATCAAACTGATATATCTGATAGCTTTACCACAACTATAGCAAGAACAGACTATTCCTCTTCTTCTCAAACTCTTATTGGTTCCGGTGATGCTAACCCAAATAATAACCTATGGGTTGATGGTGAAACATGGATAGTAAATATCATTGGTCATACCGCAAATGGTAATACATACGGTACAACAAATGATGTTTCTGCTAGTGGTGTAATTCAAGCCGCCCCTAATGATCCTTCCCTTAATGTTACTACCCCTTTACTAGCTAATGTAACAAATGGACCTCAATTTTCATTGGTGATTGTTGATGAAACTCCTATTATTGAGAATAGTGTGTCTGCCTGGACAAAGTCCAGTGTTGATATTTCACAAAATGGTACAACTGTTACAGTTGTAACTGATATATCTAATACTGGTACCAATGCTGGAACAGCAGATTCTTCCGCTAATAGTGCCACATATTCAGTAAGTAGCGACATTGGAACATTAACTCTTACATTGGGTCCTATAATTACAGGCTCTAATGGTACATTAACTTTGGATGCATCCAACCCAGTGACTATTGCTGTTAAGAATTCCAATACTATTAGTGGTACAGTAAATATAATGAATACAGCTGAATCTACATTTACTTTGGTTGATGGTAATGGTGTTGCTGCTAATCAAGGCTCTCAAACATCATTCACCCCTGAAAATGATAATATTCCTACTCTTACCGGTGAACCTGATGTTGTGCAACCACTTAATGTACCTGCTTCAGTTGTTCAATTTTCTTATGCTGGTGTAACAACCGCTATGCCAAAGGTAGTAGGTGCTAATGAAGCCTCTGAATTTGTCCAGCCACACACATGGACAATCCAAGCTTCTGTTGGTGGTTCTACTGGAACATATGAAATTGATTTAAGTGGTAATCCTCCTAGTGAATATTCTTTCAATGGTACTACAGGTGTTGGTACATTATCCGCAATTACATTAGCTGCATCTGATTTCGGTCTTAATGATTTTGCCGCTGATGATGTATTAGCATTATCATCTTTCTTAACAATTGAATTAGATAGCGGATTCGATTTATCTGGTACAGTTGTTGAAACTGTTGATTTATCTGGTGTTTACCGTAATGTTGATGATGTGAGTGGTAGTGTATCTAGTATTACTCTAGAATATCCATTTACACCAAACGCACCAACACTTACTGTTACAAATCCTGCTTCTAATCCAATTAGTGATTCATCTGCTCAGTTCATTATAAAGATCGAAGACGGAACACCAATTCTAGATCAAAGTAATAATCCTGTAGATATTAGTGCTGTTACTTTAACTATTACACAAGGAACAAATAGTGCTACATTAAGTTTAGATGTAACAAATTTTGATAGTTCTGCTAGTTACACATTAGGTCCTGATATTTGCGGTAACGACGCCGCATCCTTTACACTTGCTACTGATACAGATGTCAGTTTGAGCTGTACAATTACAAACAGTGTAGCACCTACTGCTTCTGCTGCCACCACAACTTTTACACTTAATGGTGATGCTAGTCAAAACGTTTTTGGCCCTGAATTTAATCCATCTTTCACATCTATGGTAACAGATGGCAGTTTATCAGCTGCATTGACTGATTCTGATACTATCAGCAAAAATACTATTACAGTCAACTTATCATCTGGATTTCCAAGTCCCCTTTCCCTAAGTAATTTATACAATTCCAATGGTGTCAGTGATATCAACTTAACCATCTCTGCATTAGATACAAGTGGTAATACTGTACTTGACTCTTCTGGCGTTACTGATTTATCAGAAAACATTTTACTTGATGTTTCTCAAAACTCAGATCCTACACAAATCATTCTAAAACTTACAGCAAGTGGTGCAGATAATGCTTCCAATCAATGGACTGATATTAGTCTAATCACATCGGCTCTTACACTAATTGACACTCAATTAGGTATTTCCAGTCTTACTGCCCATCAACCAGCCAAGAGTGGAACAACACTTGACTGTTCAATGGTAATTGGTGATACAAGTGGCAATATATCCAACTATTCTAGCGCAACAGCCACACTTTATGTTAATAAAAACAATCTTCCCGCAAAACCACTTGATTTATCTACATCCACATTAGCTAGTACAATTAAAGTAGCCAGTGTTCCAGCAAGTGATGTTAGTGGATCTGATACTGCTAAGACTTTCTCTTTCGATTTATCAGGAGTTGCTCAATACTTAAGAGGTCATGCTCTTTATGTATCGGCCACAATGACATCAGCTGGTTCAGCAAACAGTTTCACAACAGGTGCTACAGATACTTCTAATGCTCTTGTATACTTATATACTTCCCCTAGTATTACATACGCTGCATCAGGTATTTCAGCTGACATTAGTTCAAATGGTTACACAGTATCCAGTGTATTTGGTGTAGATAATACTACTGATGGCGAAGTTGGATTAGATATGGTGTTTTTCGATAGTGAGACAAACCAAACAGGTGATGTATCATTTAACAATCAATACAACTATGTTTTCGGTAATAATGGCGATGACAATACAATTGCTTACGAAAACACTCAAATCAATGGTATTACTACTACAAATACTAATTTACTTGTTCATATGACAACTAATATCGCATCAAATAAAGATGAAATGCAAATCAAGGGATCAGCAGCCTTAAATCTAACCAACTAATTAATTTCAACATAGAATTATAATTATATTTCTATAATTATAATAATAACAAATGATATATATAGGGAAATATGAGCATTACAGATATTTCAGCCGCATCTTTTAATGTAACCGTAAAACAAAATTTTCAAGGACATCAACTTTCACTGATGATTAATTCTAACAATTCGGTAAATAATTTAGGGGAGATTGCTGCGTATTTTGATATTATAGTAAGCAGTGCTACTAATGCAGGTGAATATTTATTCAATGAAGACAAACCCAGTAGTGAGTCAAAAACAGTGAAAGTTGCTTTAGATAACATTTCTGGTTCAACAGAATATAATGAAAATTTATACGAAAATGATGAATTATATACTATAATAGTAACAGCATTAGATGAGGATTTTCTAGAAGTAAGTTCTAATGAAATTTCCGAAACAACAGTAAGATATTATAGTCCACCAAATGTTTTTACTACTATAGCTTCTCATAGTTCAGAACAAGTTATTGTAGAAGTAGATAATGTAAGTACTCAAGAACCATTAATAAAATCATTTCGTGTATCAGGGTATAATATTGATAACGCATCAGAGAGTTTTATAAAATATATACAAAGGATAGATACTTCTTCGAATTATCAAAAATTAATAGGAGAGAATGTAAATAATCCCTCTCCAAGTCCTTGGACTAATGGAGAAACATGGAGAATCAACGTTATTGGTTATTCTGAAAGTGGATCTACATTTACATCAAGTGACACAACAACAATTCAGGCAGCACCTAACGACCCACTTATCACAATAACGACACCTATATTAGAAGAAGTAACAAATGGTCCACAATTTAGTTTTAAAATGTTAGATGCGAATCCAATTATAGAAAATGGGAGTACGACATTATCGGAATCTCAAATAACAATTACGCAAGATAATAGTTCTGTTATACTAGATTTTGATCTAGATAATTCTAGTAATTGGCCTGTATCAGATGCATCGTATGTGATAAATAGCGACCAAACTAGTTTATTATCTATGATTTTAGGACCGACCATTACAGATAATTCCAATAATATTTTACAATTAAATTCCAATAGTTTAGTTACAGTCGCCATTAAAAATTCAAACTTTATTGACGGGTCAACTAATACAATGATATATAGTGAGTCTTCCTTCAATCTGATTGATGGTACTATAGATGCGTCTTCTCAAGTGATTTCGTATACCGATAGTTCATTTATACCGGTAGATGATAGTATTCCTACAATTAATGGGATTCCTAATGTAGTACAACCTCTAAATACAGTGAGTAGTATTATTAATTTCTCATATTCAGCGACTACAACAGCTATGCCAAAACAACTCGTAACTTCAAGTGCGGATGATTTTGTTCAACCTTCAAAATGGACAATTGAAGCGTCTGTTGATGATTTTCAAACTACAGGAATCTATGTAATAGATTTAAGTAATAATCCCCCTAGTGAATATACTTTTGATAATTCAGGTGTGGGAGCTTTAAACCCAATCATATTAACCGCAACTGATTTTAGTCTCAATACCTTTGAGCCAAATGATTTTTTACAATTAAGATCATTTTTATCAATTCCATTGGATAATGGGTTGACAAGAAATGGAACAGTTGCGTCAAATATTAATTTATCTGGCAATCGTAATGATGATGCGAGCGGAGTTGTCATTGGTGTTTCTCTAGAATTTCCATTTACGCCAAACGCACCAACATTTACCATCATAAATCCAGCAGCCAATCTAAATAATTCTTCATTGCCGCAATTTACAATTGATATTAGTAATAGTGATCCAATTACAGATGATAATGGAGTTGTTGATATTAGCTCGGTCGAATTAACTGTAACGCAAGGATCAAACAGTGCTACAATAATCCTTCCAAATACAGGTCAATATACATTAGGTCCTGATATTTGTGGTAACATTGTCGCATTTACTCTGGTTGCTGGTTTAGATGTTAGTTTAAATTGTATACTTATAAATGATACATCATTGGGTCCTTCTCCGCCTACTAATGTTTTCACAGTGAATGGCGTCCAGAATCAAACAAGTTTTATCCCACAAATAAATCCTACATTTTCAAGTTTAGTTACCGATACTACTTTAGTCAATACTATTACAGATGGTGATGTAATTGATAAAACTCAAATCACAGTAAATTTAGCAAGTGGGTTTACTGGCGCTTCTGTCCTTAGTGATTTATACAATGCCAATGGTATTAGCGATATAAATTTGACAATTGCTACATTAGACGCTTCAAGTAATACAGTTATAGATTCTTCTGGGATTACTGATCTATCAGAAAATGTAATACTTGATGTGTCTGGAACTCCTACACAAATAAAACTCCGTTTAACTGCTAGTGGTAATGATGATGCGGGAAATACATGGACATCACAGGTTAT
>Ga0209632_10003274_pt1 | contig 15037 bp, 15 predicted proteins | sample COG_10_FD_184754 | JGI IMG/M metagenome (GOLD analysis project Ga0209632, IMG submission 184754) | Pelagic Microbial community sample from North Sea - COGITO 998_met_10 (SPAdes) (version 2) | ecosystem: Environmental > Aquatic > Marine > Neritic zone/Coastal water | place: Helgoland, sampling... | reverse complement strand
TAGAAGATATCAATATTGATATCAATGATTGGATATTAACAAACTATACTCAAGATGACTTGACAACATTGGAAAAAAATATTTTAAAATTATTATAATATATTATCCACTCATATTTCAAAATTTTATAAAAGTAATTAATAATGGTTTTACGAGATGTTTTACCTGCAGATTGGGTGAGAGTAGAATTAAATAATACAGATAACTCACCGACTTATAAGTACAGAATTGTATTAGAAGGTCACAAGGATTATATATTTGTTGATAACCAACATATCAACATATCGAGTATAGCCGATTTTGATGCTTGTTTGGAAGTTTTAAATCAGAATGATAATAGTTTGGTTAAAAGCTACGATTTAGGGGAACTAGGCTCGCAGATCACATGGAGCAACACCTACGGAATGACATTAGGCGGTTTTAGCAGTGGCAATAATGTACCGAGCAATTTCTCGTTCCATTTTCATGCGTTTACATTGGATGACGATCATGGGGGTTTATATAATTATACCGGGCCAGAATTTATACTTGATAATAGCGACTATTCAGTCAGAATAACCTTTGATGGTACTGGTACGGAACTAACTGCTAATATATGTTTTCTTGCAGGTACACTAGTAAATACTGATCAAGGTAATATCCCTATTGAACAGTTAAACCCAAATATAAATACTATTAATAGAAAACCAATTCAATATATCACAAAAACATTTTCTGCTGATCCTAAACTTGTTATGGTTAAAAGACATGCATTCAATAAAAATATTCCAAATAAAGATACAGTTATGAGTGGTTTTCATAAAATACAAATTGATGGTCATTTAATTGAAGCGTATAAATTATCTTATATTAATAAGAATGTTAGAATTATAGATAATACAAATGAACCATTATATAACATTCTAATGGAGAATCATGAAATAATATCTGTACAAAATATGTCAGTCGAAAGTTTACATCCAGAAAATATAATAGCCAAATTATATAAATCTGATTTACCTCAAGACAAAAAGAATAAATTAATAGAAGAAATCTCAATAGCAACAAAAACAGAAGATTATGTGAAATATGATTTAATTAAAAATTATATATTATAATCTTCTGTCTTGTTTAAATTTCGCAACATTCTAAAAAATTGGTATACAATTACATCATTTACGTTCATCAATATTACACTATAATATAAAGAAGTTAATAAACAATATATTGATACAATTAATTTTTTTGTCATAAAGAAATATATTATATATATATTAATGAATAACATTAAAGTAACGATTAATAACTTTATTAATAAACATAAACACTTTAATAAAGAAGAAATTGAAAAAATTGTTTCAAATGTTTTATTAAATCAAGATTATGATAAGGAACTTTATGATAAATTAGTTGAATGTAATTTTGAATTATTCAGAAATAAACTACTTGAACGTATTAATAATATTATTGATTTGAACTGTTTTAATAAATTGTTATCTGATAATAATAAATTAGAATCAATTAATAGCTTGGGTAAATTTATTAAAAATAATGAAGAAAGAATTTTTTCTAATGTATATAAAAATTTAAACAAAGATAACATATACATTAAAAAAATAGATTTTATTTGGTATAACAACCATAAAAAAGAAGAAATTACTATTGATTCTCAAAATATTAAATTTATTGAGAAATCATATTCTGGATGTTTTGAAAATTATCTTCTTTTTATAATACCTCGAATTACCAAATTAAATAAAAAACAATTAGAAATATTAGTACCTATCCCGGATGATTTTAATATTAATATTAATACTGAATATGATTCATCTGAAGATGATAACATTATTAATAGTATTATAGAAAATGAAAATGAAAATGATACAGACACAGATTATATTCGATTGTTAGAACTAAATATTAATAACTTGCAATCTAATATTCAGAATATTAATGATACACTAGTTCCAAGAATATATAACTTAGAACAAATTATGGTTCAACATTTAAATAAATTAGAAGTTCATGAAGTACAAACAAAGAATTCATTAGAAATATTAGAGGAAAGAATTTCTAAACTGTTAGAAGTAATAAGTAACAAGTTCCTCTAAATTATAAAATTATTTTCTTCATCTTTATCTTTATCTGATGTGTCATCTTCTTTTTCAATCTCTTTGTTAATAATAGAACCAAAGTATTTGTCTACATCATCATCAGTTGCATAATCTAAAATTTTACCAATTACTTTTATTTGATGGTCTCCTTGATTAATTCTTTTATTAATTACTTCTATTTTAATAAAATTATTTATTTTCAAATTACTTTTGTCTTTTCTATTTAAAAATTTATCAGTTACATCCCATATACTAGCGTCTATATTATCTTTCGGAATAAATATCATAATAGGACCATTAATTGCTAAAATTAATTCTTGATTAATTGCTTTTACTTGTGCAATAATTATACTATTCTCAATAGGTATACATAATCGACAATGATAATTAATATAATAGGATGCACAACCAGAAAGATTTTCCGGTTTTAGATCTTCTTCTTCAAAGTTTTCAATACGATGAACCTCGTCTATAAATCCATACTTATTACATCTTTTTTCTACTTTTTTACGAAGTACAAGCTTCATAATATTTTGAATATCGCTGTTCATCATATGTGGTTTAATTTGAACTTTTGTATATTGCGTACTGTTTTTGTAAGGTGATACTAACATTAATTATATATACATAATATTTATTTATATACAATTTCTTTTGTCAATTTTTTTAAATAATAATATAAATAATTTTCTAATTATAGATATATGTCTAAATCTCAAATTAATTATTTATACGATGTTAACGGCGATTATAAAGGAGTTAATTTCAAAAAAATAGAAAATGATAAATTAGTTGAAAACTTTATTACAACTTTTAACAGTACTGTTAAAAAAGATTTAAAAGAAATAACAAAGAATATTGATCGAGATACAGTTATTAAAGGTACTTCTATGTTTTTATCAGCTGTAATAAATGAAGTATCTAATAGAAATACCGATGAATTAAATCAGTTTATAACTCTATCAAATTCTTTTGAAATTGGAAGAGTTGAAATATCTGGTGATTTTGTTTTAAAAAATTTTAAACAAACAGGTAATTTTGATAATACCTTAAATATTAATACATCTCAAGTAATTAGAGATAGAATTATAACTGAAATATCAAACACTATTAAAAATAAAATAGAAAACGTTGTTAAATCTGTCATTTATGATAAAGGTTCTTTTGGTGAATCAACTAATCTTGGTTCTTCTTTAGGTGGTATGACAGAAGATGTTTTAGGTAACATAGGATGTACACTATCCATGAGTTTCGGTAACAGTACTTCTTTAACAACATCCAAAAAAGAAATTAACAAAGTTAAAAAACAACTTAATTTAGATGAAACTTTCACTGCTGCTAAAAATAGTGATATTGTCAATACAATTACCAGTCTATTAAACTCGGAAAATATTGCTAAATGTGTAGCTAAAACTAAATCTAGTAATATTTTTAAAATAAATAAAGATAATGCCATAACTAATAATAAACCTGAACAATTAGCCGCAATTAAAAATGTATTAAATTGTACCTTTAACCAACAAGTTCTTGAAGTATTATCTGATAAATTAATTAACGACCTAAATGAAAATATTTCTAGAATGATTGTGTCAGCTGATAGAAAAATAAGCGATACTAATAACACAAGTTCTTCAAATGATATTCAAGCGGTCGATGTTATTGGAACAACTATTTTAGAAGGAATTGGTAATGGTATTGTTACCCTACCAAAAGAAATATATAAAGATGTCAAAGATAAAGATAAAGATAAAGATACAGATAAAAATATGAATGTAATAGATGTGTGTAAATCTCAAGGTATCAATTATATGTTTTATGGTATGACAGTCCCTCTTATTATAATCGTAATTCTAATAATGATAGTAATTTATTTAAAATTAAAAGGCAATTTTTAAATTAGGTCTAATTTTTTAATATCTTCAATAGATTTATTCTTGACAAATTTTTCAGCTATAAAAGCACAAATAATTTCTAATAAATATGATATATCTAAATAATCTGCTAAAGTTGCTAACTTTTTCAAATTATCTAATTCCATTTTTTCTAAATATTCATAAGCTAAATCTCCAATATAAACAGAAATTTTCTTATTAGTTAGAGGTCTTTCGATTTTAAAATCATTTTTAGTAATACCTTTCTCAGTTAAAAAAGTAGTGAGATAAATGGATAAATTTATCCAATCATTTACTGTCTTTTTATCCAGTATTCCGTTAGAATCAAATATTAGTTTATTACTATCAGAAATATTATTAAATATATCTTCACTAGAACTATCAAATTCTTCTAGTGGATCAAGTAGACTAACTATTATTTTTGATTCTAATAGTATATTATTTGGAATATAAAAAATAATATCGGTTTCAATATATAACTTTTGATATTGCATTGGTTTAAACAATATTTCTATATTATCTTCATTTTTTAAAATAGTAGATGAGTTTAATACTCGTCCACATGATTTTAACCAAAAAAAATTTCTATTAAAATTTGTTAATTCTTCTACTAGTTCATTTAATTTATCCATTTTATTTTCTTCATTATTATCAATATTCATAACTTTAGTTTTATTATTTATTTTTATAAATAGTTGCATCTATATATATATAGAATCAATGATTTTTTAAATAAATTAAAACAAGTTATATTAAAACAAGTTATATTAAAACAAGTTATAGAGAAATACTGGAATTTCTCTCTAGTTTTATCTGAATTGTTGGTAAATCTATACCATCATCATCAGATGCAATTACTATTTCAACTGGTGTTGAATACAGGTCAATATTATACTTTTCCTGATAAATAGTTGTTAATGATTTATTACCATTATCTGATGGCATAAAATTAGCAAATATAATCGAAGAACCATTTAGAACCATACCAATGGTTGTGTTAAATTTGGTTTCATACAATTCAATAAATTTTTCTAAAGTCATATCTTCAGTTAGTTCAAATTTAGTCCAAGAATTAATTTTTGTTTCGCCAAATTTTAGCATGGGAGCACTAATTGGTTCCGATGCTATTAGAATATTAGTTGACAAATTAACAAACCAACTTTTATATGATTCAAGAATATTTTCTCTCTCATACCAACTATTTTTACCATGAAAACTACAATATTTAATAATTTCCATACTAATTAAACCGGCTACAATTGAAGTTGTAGTAACTACAGCTGGTACAATCTTTCCGGCAATTCCTTTTGTTTCATCAAAAGTAGAAATTGGAATTCCATAATTTAGTGACCTAAGATTTGATGCTGCTGTAATAAAAGATACATGCCAGTTACTATCATCGTCTTTTTCAAAGATTTCGCCTTTTTTAATACCCTTAATATCCTTTGTGGGAAGTTCACGCTTGACAATCGTTTGCTCTTCGTCTTTCAATTCTTCATCGTTACTAGCAATCTTTTTAGATTCATCAATAGTAAATTCATATGGGATGTAACTAACTAATTCTGCAATTAGTTCTTCACGAGAAAAACTATCATCTAAACTACAAGTTTTAGTAAGTAGATGTGTAGTTGATTCAAGAAAATCAACAACTGTGTCATTAGTTAGATCATATTCCACAATATTTGGACATCTCTTACCCTTTGACCAAAATAATTCACCTGTGCTATTATAACTATCTTGAGGAAAGTTATGAAGTAGTTGTATAATTTGGTCACGATACAGTTCTAAAAACATATCTGAAGCCCATTTGGCACAATCTCTCCACGATTCAGGATTATATTTAACTAAATAATTGTAAATATCTTCACTAGCTACACTCTTGTCATATCCTGATAATGAATCTAAAAATGTATCTAATTCTTGTGAATACTTTTTAACATTTTCTGGACCTCTATTAAATTGGTCAAAGTAATCCATTGCCCAATGAATGGTATGCAGAGGTTGATTCGGAAAATTCTTAATAGTACAAACTGGGAAGCTTTTCTCTTGTGCAGGGTCTGAACTATTACTATAAGTTTCAGTAACAAATGGAATTACTGGTTGAGTATTTCCTTTCATTCCTTGTGTACCACTCTCAAACAAAGGTTTTCCATACCTAAAGCATTGTTCATCCATGTATCGTCGTGCTTCAATATTATCTAGAGCATTAATAACTCCGAATAATTTGGGTGCCATATTATCTATCAATTCTTGATTTTCTGAAGACATTTTATCTTCCATCGCATTAATACAAATATTACTATTTATATCATTAATAACAGAACACGCAGTTTTACTCTTTGACTTTCCAATATGTTGGTTTCTAAAAAGGAATTGTCTGCTAGTATTAGAATGTTCAATATGGTCAGGGTCAGTTATTGATAGAGAACCACCATTTGTAGCTATATTTAGCTTGGACATATTCTTAAGAACTTCGCAACCAATCGCGCCACAACCAACCATTAACCAATCAGTTGATTCCATTTTTGTTTTAAATTCAGACCCAAGCAAACTTTCTAATCCAACACTCGTAACATTAACATCATTTGGTTTACTATCTGGTACAATCTCAGTATCCGAATAAATCATCCACTGATTTATAGGTGTAAACTTGCAAGTTACTAACTTGATAACTTCCATTGCAGCCAAAGAACCCAATACTGAAACAACTGGCATTAATTCAATATGATAAGCTCTAGTTAATTTCCTAATTTGTTTATTATTAATCTTACCAACATACTCTTCCATTTCAGAAGACCAAGGATGTTGGGGTACTAACATAGAATCATTAAGAAACTTTAAAACTTCTGAATCAAATTCCTCATTGAATCCAACGAGTGTAGGATTAACAATCTGGTCTTCAAGACTTTTATGAGAAATATTGACTGATTGTTTTACTAGTACAACTGTTCCATTAACAAGTTTAAAATCTTTTACTGGAGTAAAATTTTCTAGTTGAAAAATCATCTTATTAATTACTTTAATCTTCCATTCTCCTGCAAGAATATCCAATTTATCACCTGAAAGATTAGAAAATTTAATAATATCTCCAGTTTCAAAATCATGAGAGTTATGCTGAGCACAAGATACTTTTCCTTCAAAAGAAATATTTTCTAGCTGAACTGGTTCAACAATTTCACCAGATAAATCATTTACTATGTGGTTTTCCAAGCAGTCAACAAAGACAGACCCTGCGAATCCCTGTGTTCTTGTCCAAACAAATTTCGAATTATTTTCTCGACAAAGTTTGTTAATTATAATTGCTTGAGCTAAAGTTGAATTATGTTGTATTACTACCTTATTGGTCCAATCTACCTCTCCAAATTTAGAAGAAGTTATTTGACAATAAGGATTTAACTCTGCAAGTTTCTTAGCAAGTACAACATGTCTCTCCATACCTATATCGGATTCTTGATAGTAAAATCCAGAATCTATATCAGATGATGTAACAAAGCTATCTTCTACAAGATTTATATCTTGTACTCCTGATAAAAGGAGATTTTTACATGATTCGGTGGCTAATCCACCAGCCAAACCAATAATAATAATAGTACTATTTGATAATTGTTGAGTCGCTTTCTTACCATAAGTGCGATTCTGTCTATCATACCTGTCAAAATCTACTGTAGAATTCATTATAATACTTAAGTTTAATTAAGAATATTAAAATGTCAATTTTTTTATCATGAACAATATAGTTTATCTATATGAGTTGACTTTGAAAAATTATATACAAATAAATAATTTACTTGATGAATATCCAATATATGAGACTATATTAATAGGATTTATCAAAGATAATAAGATAGTATTAAGCTCAAAACAATTAATACATCTATTTATTGTTTATTTACATTATGAACTAGATTGTATTTTTTACCGTTCGCCTAGAAAGGATATTATGTATGAAGTAAGTTCATTGGATAAAAGTAGACTTAGATCTGAAATAAAGAAACTTGCTTCTAGTATTAAAAAAATATTTTTACAAATGAAATAAATTAAATAAACATATTAAACATTAATATCTTGTTTATTCTTTCCCCACAGTACTAATGAAATTCTTCCTTTATCATTTTCAGTTGGATTAGCTAGTTGTGGAACACCATGTCTCCAGTCAGTATTAACTTTATTTCCAAAAGTGTAAATCATACCATCACTTAAAGGTACTGATACTACTGTTCTATTTCTAGCATGTTGAAAAGATGCATCACGGACAGAACCAAATGAAACTCCTGCTGTTATATTTTGAGACTTTGCTTTCTTTGGGTCGACAGCAGCCGCATCATGATGATATGGTTTCCATTCTTTGCCATCACGATACAAATTAAATCTGGTAGCATTCACATCCATTTCAAAATATTTAGCAATTCTATCAACTACCATAGTAAAGGTAGGACACTTGTTTTTCCATTCAGGTCTTCGGTCATCAGCAATATAATGAGTATCACCATGCCATAATTTCCAAATTTCTTCTTCACTTCCTGTTGTATTAATTTCTTCTAGTAGTTTATCATAAATTTCATTCTCGTTAAATTCTGAAAACATATTATTAATTAGAACAACATCTCGTTCATCATAGTGTCTTGTATACATTTCTTTCTTTCCATCTTCAACATATAGTCTTAAATCAGGAGGATTATGATTTGGTTCAAAAGATTCGGTGTTCTTTTTAATTAAACGATTTTTCTTATTACCATCACGTTTTCCCTCATGTTTCTCATCATGATTTCCCTCATGTTTTTCATATTGTTTTTGAGGTTCAAAGTCATGATTCTTTTTACATGTTTCTCCATAACTACAACTATTTCTATAATAATGTTTACAGAATGTATCGTCATGCAAGAAATCACATTCTTCACCTTTTTTACAGGATCCTGTCATGAAAAAGCGACATATCTTATTATTGGTCATTATAATAGAGATTAATTTACTTTGTTATTATTTATCAATTTTTTTCGGTAGCGAAATATTTGACAAATAAAAACCTAGACAAACGTCTTTTAGATAAATATATTTAAATATTTTATAAGTATAAATATATGAAATCTTTTTATCGTCAAAAAATAGCTATAATATTAGTTATATTAGGTGCTTTAAATTGGGGGTTAACAGCTTTAAACTTTAATGTTGTTCAACTTTTAAATGTTCAAGCTAATAGACTATTTAACAGTGATGTTCCACTTGATAAAATAATATATTTAATTATTGCTGTTGCTAGTTTTGAATTAATGAAGAGAGATGTATTTTTACCATTCTTAGGGAAAACTGTTATTCCTCCTTCGGTAATACCTCTTAAAATAAATAAATATCAAAATAACTCTGTTAAAATTAACGTCAAACCAAACTCTAAAGTTATTTATTGGGCTGCTAAAAAATTAGATAGTAATAATCATCCTGTTTCACAAGCTTATGGTGATTACTCTAACTCTGGTGTAGTAATGTCAGATAAAAATGGTATTGCAATTTTAAAATTACAGAAAGGCAGTGGATATGTTGTTCCTTGGGGAAATAAACAAATACCTCCTCATGTTCATTACAGAGTTGAACTTAAGCCTGGTAAATTAAGTAGAATTGAAACTATTTATTATTAATTAGTTATCAATTTTATTTATCTTTATATTTATAGTAATGAATTATTTTGGAAAATACATTAAATATAAAGATAAATATAATAATTTAAAAAAAATAAATCAACAAGGAGGTAACCGTGACTCACTTTGGGTAAGGGAACATTTTTTTTCTAAAAAAGAATTTGACCATATTGTTAAATATTGTTTAAAATTAAAATTAAAAGATGATCCTAGAAGTCAAGATAGAAATAGTTTATGTTTGAATCCAAATAAACATAAGATAATATATGATTATATTTATCAGAATAAAAAATTTAGGCAATTAATTGAATCAATTAAAGATGATAATCTTACACCTAAATATGATCCATCATATCCAATAGAATATCGTAAATATTTTACAGGTTCAAATGGAATGGGATGGCATATAGATACATCTTTGTTTGAACCTGATTGTTTTGAAATTGTATTAACTTTAACTAATACATCGGATAGTAAATTTGAGTGGAAAGACAATGATGAAATTAAAAGTTTGGAACCAATGCCAAATACGTTAGTAGTAGTTAGACCACAAAGTATTCCTCATCGTGTTACATCAGTTAATAGTGGTGAAAGAACCATATTAAAGTTTATTATTGAGTTTGTTAAAGTAGGTGAAACTAGTAATATTAAGAAACCTGATTATTCTGATGAGATAAAAAAATGTCCTTTCTAAATTAATTATTTATAATTAATTATCTATAATTAATTATCTATAATTAATTATATGTCAGAAAATATTGATTATTTATCAAAATATATTAAATATAAAAATAAATATATAATGTTGAAGAATCATCACCAGTCTTCGGGTGCCATGGCGGCTAGATATATAGAATTTTTAGATGTTGATGAATTATCAGTTGATACTCAATCTTTAGTTACCACAGGCGCATTTAGAAATATAAATTGGAATCATTATTCTGATTTTGAAAAATTAGTTACTAGTTTTGGTGTTAATATTATTACCTTAACAACAGTTGGGCAGGAATGGGGACAAGATTTTATTAGTAATATTAAATTAAATAGTGAAGGTCAAATGAGTTTCAAACTTGTCACAAGAGACCCATATATACATGTTAAAGAAGAATTTAATAGACTCCTTCCTAATTCAATATCTGATTATTTGTCACTTCCAGAAAATACTAATGAATATAATCTAAAAAAAGGTGGCAATTTTATTACTCTTCCAAATAAGGTACGAGGTGTATTACCAGATAATGATTTTAATGATTACCCACGTGAAATAACTAAAAAGATTATAACTTTAGTACCAGATGTTACTGAAGATTCTTGTATCTATACTCATTATCTGTGTTTAAAAGTATATTTACCTAAATTCAAGCTTGAAACATATTATGGAGCTGATGTATTTCATATAGACGAAATACTAACATTAATCCCGACTGGACCCACTATAGATGACTATGATATTTGGTTCTATAATCCAGTTTGTGAGGAAGACCACACTTATCATAAGGCATTACAAGTTATTTTTAATTATAATTATGACATGTTAAGAAGATTTTTTCCACAAGAAAGAATAAGACTATTTAATCTTCATTTTACTCCTGACGGTATATTATTATACCCACCCATATTCAACCGAGTACTATTACGAAGAAATAATAGGTTTAGAATTATATTTCCTGACCAACAAAATGACCAATTAAAACAACAGGTTATTAATGAAATGCGAAGACATTCTAATATTGATTATCATTTTATAAATACTGATATGTTACATAGATACAGTGGTAATATTCATTGTGGTTTCAAAAATATACCTAAAACCTACTAAATATAAACCATATACCCATAACTAATTAAAATTGAATTATTAATTGATTAAATTTTAATTAGTTATATGATGTCTACTCCTACTAAACACTGTCTATTTTTATTTGGATGTTGGTTACTGGTATTATGTTTTTTATAATAAACAATATATCACTAATTCACATCTAACCATAATACATTGGAGGACTATAGAGATGTAAAGAATAGCTCTCTTCCAATGCTGTTATTTTATGAGCACCCAAGTTATCATGCATATAACCAACTGAATTAACTGTTAGTTCACTTGATTTATATTTCTTAAATTTATCATATCTTTCTTCTTTTAATTTGCCTTCTAATAATTTTAAAATACATCCATTATTAGGATGTTCGTGTATAGATGTTTCCGAACCCATCTCCCATTTTATTAAGATTAGTTCGAAAGCATCATTTTGATAAATGATATTTTTATAATAATTTTTTTCACTTAATTTATCTAAATTAAGAAAATATGGTTTGTGATTTTTCCAATCTATATCTATATAATTTTCCATATCATAAATACAATTAACAATAGTTCCATCTTGATTTTTAATAATTTTATCATTTAATGTTTTCAACAAATCCTTTATCATATTACACCGACCGACATTTAAAATTATAATAGTATTTATTTTATTAAGACGTTACGAAGAAATAGATTTATTAATCATATATATTTTATTGGTATAAAATAACATAGATAAATCATTATAAAGAATTACAATATAATATATTTATATGAGCGATAACGACCAAAAACAAATTAATATTGAAAATATGAATCCACAACAAAGTTTAGAAGCTTTATGGACACTTATGAATAAAGCTGCTACTAAAGGATGTTTTAATATTGATGAATCTTATGTTTTAAAGATTCTATTTTCAAAGATATCCAAACACGTTGGTGATACATCTGGTATCAAAAAACATGACTTGAGTGGAGCATTTACTCAGACTAATCAAGATTTGTAAAATACAAAAGGACCATATGTTGATATTTGATTTCTAATATAAGTACTATCACCATCCCCCAGTTTTCTTCTATATGGAATATTATATGCATATTGTAGAAGACCCTCTTTTTCTCTAAATAATACATATTTATAGTTTGTATCATTTATTCTTTTGCCAAAAACAAAGAATGTCTTTTTAGTATGTGGGTTAACCATCATACCTCTAAAAGAGTAGTCAATAATAAAAGAAAAGGGAATATTTTTATTATAATAAAATGGGTGTCTAAAGTAGTACCCTTTATTCCAATAATTTTTCTTTAATTTAACAAATTTATTTCTAAACATCACATATCTTCTGGTATCGAATCCAGTATTAAAATCAAGTAATGGATATTTGATTGTATTATATTTAAAGTAACCAATATGTTTTAATCTAGAGGTTGGTGTACATTTTGGATGATAATTCCCATATATATTAGTACATCTTGTATTAAAAGGTTCTTTAATATTTTCCTTATTAGGAAGTTCAAAATTACTAAAATTTTCTTGATTTGTTCTCTTTATTAAACAAAAAAATAAAATTATAATTATGGTAATGTAAGTATAATTCATATAACATTATTGAGAAAAGAATTAAAAAAATTATATATTTTTACAAATATCAGGTATTATACTAATATAATCTGAATAATTACCAATTTCAAATTCAACAGTAACATGTACTTTAATAATATTTAATAATACTTTTTTACGTTGTATTTTGAGAAAACCTATATTTTCTTCATTTTTAACTATATTTATAGTACTATCTGATGTATCATCGAACTCTAGAGTGATATCTTCAATACTTTGAAAAATATCGAATAGATCACTTATTATTGGAAATATTTTATTATTATCTTTAAATTTAGATAGTATATTGATATATGGAACAGCATACTCTATTTTTTTAGAAACAGATTTGTCCATCGTAGATTTGATCTTGTTAATAATAAGTTGTGCACTATTATTAATTTCGTATTGATAGTCACGTAAATGGTTATAAAATAGGTCAAGTGATGAACGAATATTATTACTTAGTAGATAATAACTATCACGTAACTTATAATTTTTTTGAATAATACTGTCAAATTCATTTAGATTTTCATTAATATTATTGACAACCCATGGAAAAACTTTACTCTCATTTAAATATTCTGCTAATTTTCTAATTATTTGAACAGCTAAATCTAATTTAATAATATCATCTCCAAGATTAGAAATTATTGCTACCATATATATTTCGCCATTGTGATTAAAAGTATGAATATCTAAATCTTTTCTATTTTGAACTATTGAATTCCAAGAAACAAAAATACCAAATCTAATATGATTTGTTTTCATATCAGATTCCATTTTTTCTACTTCATCTTTATTTACTCTAGTAGTATAATTTTTACTTTCTAACATAATAATCTTTTTATCTGGTAAATATAACCATGCATCTCCACTATGTGGAGTTTTCGCTTTATTCTCAAAAAGTATATCACCGTATCTCTTTTTAAATATTTCTTCAAGCATGTTTTCACCGACCTCACCTTTTTTACTGGAATTATTGCTAATGCCTGTTAATTTATGAATTGATTGTAATAATTCATCCAATCTAGGATCAGACCCAAATCCAGAAGAAGATTTAATTTCTTCAATGCTATTTAGGATTGTATAGTATTCTAACTGTTTATTCTGATCATCAATCTTTGGAAAATGAATATTATATCCTGTATTAAAAATATCTTTAATCTTTTTATCCCTATCTCTTTTATATAGTTTAAAGATTGCAGGATAATCATCTTCATCAATTGTTAATGTGAGTACCATATATTAATATAATATTATTATAAATTTATATCTATTAAATATCAATTTTTTCAATTTAAAATTATAATCTAATATAAGAATATATGGAGAATAATTATCCAAAATATCTAAAATATAAAAAAAAATATTTAGAATTAAAATCCAGTTCGATGAGTCAATGTGGAGGAAATCAATCAAAAAATGATATGCAAAATATATCAAGATTTGAACCAGAACCAAGATTTGAACCAGAACCAAGATTTGAACCAGAGCCAAGATTTGAACCAGAACAAAATACTTTTAAAAGAAAAATACCTATACTCAAAGAACCATTAAATAATAATTTAAATGTTTTATCAGATACAAGTCAAGAGGTCGACTTATTTTCACCCACTAGTACTGAAATCCCAGCAAGAGAAGAACCAGTCTCAAGAAGAGAAAATTCATATGAAAGAAGAGAAGAACCAGTCTCAAGAAGAGAAGAACTAGTCTCAAGAAGAGAAAATTCATATGAAAGAAGAGAAGAACCAGTCTCAAGAAGAGAAGAACCAGTCTCAAGAAGAGAAGAACCAGTCTCAAGAAGAGAAGAACCAGTCTCAAGAAGAGAAAATTCATATGAAAGAAGAGAAGAACCAGTCTCAAGAAGAGAAGAACCAGTCTCAAGAAGAGAAGAACCAGTTTTAAGAAGAGAAGAGCCATTCTCAAGAAGAGAAGAACCAGTTTTAAGAAGAGAAGAACCAGTTTTAAGAAGAGAAGAGCCATTCTCAAGAAGAGAAAACTCATATGAAAGAAGA
>Ga0209632_10003266_pt1 | contig 15065 bp, 24 predicted proteins | sample COG_10_FD_184754 | JGI IMG/M metagenome (GOLD analysis project Ga0209632, IMG submission 184754) | Pelagic Microbial community sample from North Sea - COGITO 998_met_10 (SPAdes) (version 2) | ecosystem: Environmental > Aquatic > Marine > Neritic zone/Coastal water | place: Helgoland, sampling... | reverse complement strand
GTTCATAGCATCTGCTTTTACTCCTGATTCTTCATACATTGTAGTAAGCCAATCTTGGATTACTTCATGCATGGATGTTCCAAAAGTGAAATGGATAGATTGTTCATTTTGATAATGTCCATCCTTATATTGAAGTGACCACTTGTGTGGGCAACTCCTATACATAGACATTTGTGAGTAAGAAATTGTCTTTTGGTAAGCGTAATTTACCTCAGGCAATTCCTTATTTTGTATCTCCTTAAGTATTTGAGGTTTTTTAGGCATTGGTAATAATTTTACTTACCGTATGAGGTTGGTTATGTACTAAATGTTCCTCAGATTTAACCTCCTTTACAGAAAAATGTTTACTTATAATGTTAGCATATTCTAAAGCTGATCTGCCTTTGTTGTGGTATGCTCCTTCTTTAATTGATGTTTCATATAATATAAAAGTAGGAGAAACAGGCTTATGTAATGCAAAAGTTTGAATAATATTATCACATAAGTCATCATCACAGTGCTGAAGTACAGTAGAAGCAAAAAATTGTTTTACTTGACTTAAATCAACCGCAGTAAAATTTTCTAACGTAGGTGTAGAGAGATAATAATATTTTTTATAAGGATTTTCTTTAATAGCTACATCAAGAAGGTTTTGGGTAATATCAACCCCAATATACCTATCAAATATCCAAGACCATCTTCCAACACCACATCCATAATCTAAAGTCAATAATTCACGATCTACCCAAGGTAAAACAAATGAAATTTTTTCATCATATTCTTTATTTTGTTGATTTAGATCATGACCTATGAAGCCAACAGTTTTTTTACCCTGTTGTTGTGACCTATCTACCCAATATTTTTGAACTTCTTGTTTATTTAATCCATTCATTCCCATTTTAATTTTTTATATTCTTGTTTATATTCATTTGGTATATCTTGAAATGTTTTAAATTCTATTTGAGGGTTTTGATTAATTTTTGTAGTAAGTAATGTATTGTCAATTTTAACATCATCGATTTCGAAAAAATCTAATACATTAGATAAATAAGTAGCATCTTTAACCATTAAATTAAACTCAATTTTTAAAATTTTAGGATTAATTTCTAACCACTCTTTAAATTTAAGCCAAAATATATTTACTTCGTTAATAATTCTAATAACTTCATTAGGATTTTTATTTCTATTTACAACTGAGGTGATTATGTCTTTAGGTTCTCTAAAAATTATGCCTTTCTTATAAGTGTTGATATCATTAAAAAAGAATCTTAATCTAGAATTTACTTCACCATAGTAATCTTTTTCAAAATCCTTAATAATTTTTTTATCTACAGAATTACCAGTTTTATATAAATTTTCTTCATATTCCCCTCTGGGTTCATGGTTAACTTCCCATTTTTTAGATTTATTCATTATTGTAGATAAAAACATAGTTCCAGATCTACCATTACTGCTAATTAAAAAATTTTTATGTTTCATTTATTTTAGGTAATCTATAATTTTTTGTTCCCATTCATCCTTTAAAGCATATTTTGTGTTTTTACCAGGATTTTGGTTTTTTGTAAAAGGAGTATCTTTCCAAAGTATTAAAATATTTTTATTTAAAGCCCCAGCAGCATGAGCCAACCCTGTGTCATTAGCTATAATAAGTTTAGCATCCCTTATTATGGCTAAAGATTTCCTAATATTATTTAATTCAATTCTATCTACCATTTCTTCTATCCAAGGGGAATTAACATCTAAGTCTGTTTGGTTTCCTGTAAACCATATTGGTAAATTAGAATGGGTTTTAATTAACTTATGTATATGTTGGGGGGTTTCTTTTTTTCCTTTCCAGTGACCCCCTGCTAAACCATTTAAAACTAATAAATAATCCTGGTCTGAGTAATTATATTCTTGGGGGGAATCTACATATGTGTGGTACTCTTTTGTCCATGGTATATTGTGTATTTTTTGAAATGAATATTGATAATCAGGTATAGTTAAATTAATCATATTACTATCAATAACAATATTTTTATCTTTTATAGAATCTATGTGATTTATAAAAGGACAGTCTAAAAAACATTGTTTTACATAATCCTTAGTAAAAACAACATCTACAGGTTTTCCTAAGTCTTCTGCTAATTTTTTAATAGCAGGAGTTACCATAATAAAATTTCCTAAAGCAAAATCAGGGCTTTGATGTGCTATCATCTGAAAGTCTTTCTAGTTTTTCTAAATAAAGTATAGCATCCATAAGTTCCTCTTTCATATGAGTAACCCATTCATTGAATTTAAGATCATCTCGATCCATATTAACACCATACTTTTTTTCACCAAACTCTGATCGAGTTTTAAATTGTTCTATAACTGATTTTACTATACTATCCATTATTTTGTTAATTTTTATTAATTAATGTCTTCAGGGGTAGGTTGGAAGTTTATATAAAAATCTTCAGGATTATCCCATTCTACATGTTTATTTTGAAAATGATCCCTATATTCTAATCTTTCTTTTTTATGATAGGTTTGGGTTAAACTACCATTAACATGAAATCCTGTAGTATAACAATAAGCAAATTCATAGCTAAGTCTTTGTATAATTTCATTTCTAAATTCTAAAATTGGTTTATCTTCTGGGCAAATTCTGGCTAAATATTCTCCTATTCTCATAATATATTCCATATCCCCACCAAATCTAGTATCCCAAAAATAACCGAAAATATTAAATATATCTTTTTTGTAAAAATTAACTCCGGTAGCTATACCCTTTTTTATGTATTTTATTTTGGGGTCGTTTGACATCATCGTATATCTTTTCCCATTGTATATACCTAAAAGCACTGATAGTTTAGGACTTCTTTCGAATGCATGAATATAAAGATGGAATCTATCAGGGGTAGAAGTGTCATCAGCATCATGTACAGTAAATATATCCCACTTTTTGTTTTTAGAATAATAAAGAGCTCTGTTTCTAGAGTAATAACATCCTTTATTACTTTTATTTTCAAGTAGAGTTATATTAGAATATTTTTTAGCATAACTTTGGGCTATCTTTCTAGATTTATCTGTAGAGGCATCATCTACAACAATTAATTCCCAATTGGTATAGGATTGATTAACTACAGACTCAATTGCCCCCTTTATAGTAGTAGCAGCATTGTAACAAGGTATAATACACAATATCTTCATTTACTTATATTAAAAAACTTTAAATTATCTAAACTAACTTTTAAAGTTCCCTCACCTTTCATTAATAAATTGTGGTCATGTATAAGTTGACACCACATTCTTTCTTCATTTATTAAAACTAAAGGATGAAATTTATGTAAATCATTATGGGGATATTCTATTACTACTTGGGGGGGTGCAGGTCTCTTTACATCTATAGTAAGGGGTTGGTAATCATTTTTGTATACTAAAGAACAAAAAGGAGATGGAAATTTACTATGGTATTTTTCTTGAGTATATAAAGTCTTAGTATTTACTAAATATCTATACCCCTTATAATCTAAAAGCCTAGAAGAAATATTATTTAAAAATTTTTCTTGGGTTAGTTTTATAAAATCCTCATGAATGGCATCATCATTACATATCCTAGTAGATATTATATATTGTGGTAAGGGTTTACTGTTTATAAAAGGATAAATTGCTTTAGCTACGGAGCTTACAGAGGGTAATCTTTGATTGTGAATTTCACCTTTTACTATATGAGCGTCAACCCCTTTAAATTCATTAAATAAAGATATATGATTAGGATTAGCAAGAATTATCCAAGTAAAATTTTTATTACTTTGAGCCTCTATTGAAGGTTTTGTAAAATTATTAAAAATATTAAACCTTTCTTTTAAATGGGGGTAATCATTAGGATAATTAAATATAGTTATAATATAATGTTTATAATCCATTATTTAAACATTTTTGCTACTTCACTTGGTTGATATCCTGCTCTGTATAAATTTTCCTCTAGCACATCATTATCTAATAAAATAACTTCTTCACGTGCTTCACGTTTAGAACAATTTAATATCCCACAAATGGCATTTATTAATTCTGGTGTGGGTTGTTTCATCTTTGGTTTTATATATTTTAACCAAACGTTTTGTTTTGGTAATAAACCACAATACACTGTGTAATATTTTTTCTTATCAGTATAAGGTATAGTTTGTACGTAATTTATTAGTTCAATAAAGGGTTGGTGCATAGATAAAAAACGATTAACCATATAGGGGTTAAAGGACTCCCTTTCTTTATCCGAAAAAGAGTCCCAATCCCGTTTTTTACCTGTTAGTTCTTTTAACCAATCAAATAGTGTCATAATCACCTCGAATTTCAGGTGGTAAACCTTGTCCTAAGATTTTACCTGTTTCGGGGTCATAAAACACAGGAATAGGCATTACTGCATCCTCTGGGCTGTTGGTAATAAAGCGGGAAACTTTGCGAAGGATAAATCCTTGTTGCCATACTTTACCACCATTTTCAGTTTCCATAGAGGTAGTTTTGCTCAAATCAATTTGAGGTTGTTGGGGGGTCATTTCTGATTTCTTCATAATTTATTTCTTTAATTTCATTACAAAAGTAATATGTATTTTCTTTTTTTAAAACTGTATCACAATGCCAATATTTTTTTACCAAGTTAACAGCTTCTTGGGTTGTTTTTTCTGTTTCTCTTATTATACGATACAATAAGAATTTTCGATCTCCAAATTCTATGATGTCTTTATAAAACAACTTTACCAGAGATTTCAAGTAGTTTAGAAATACACGCCATTACATTAATTTCTTTATCAATACGAAAGTTTGAATGGTACATATATTCTTCAATAATAATAATCGCTTCAGCAGGTCGTGATGTATATTCGTCCATACGTTCATATAACGTTTTATATAGCGATTCAAAATCATTTACATTAGAGTCGGCGATAACCTGTCTAATTTGTTTAAATGACTTTTTATTAGGTAGCAATTCAATTACCTTATCAACATAGTTATTTGATACAAGTGTTTGTTTATCTAGTTCTAACTCACCATCTTTAGAAGACATTTGACATACATTAAGCATTTTACGTACATCAGGATAGTATTGATTTATTAAATCTTTAAGATGGTCAGTACTATGTTGTACATTTTCTTTAGATAATACTTTAAAAATATGCTTAGCTACTTCCCCCTTACTAGGAGGTACAATTTTAAGTACTTGACAACGTGATTGAAGTGGATCAATAATACGCTCCACATAATTGCAAGTTAGAATAAATCGTGTACTCTTAGAAAATGTTTCAATAACATTTCGAAGTGAAGCTTGTGCTTGAATTGTTAAGAAATCAGCCTCATCTAAAATAACTACCTTAAGAGGTTTAAACGACATTGTACTAGCAAAACCTGATACTTTGTCTCTAATAGTTTCAATACCTCTTTCATCACTTGCATTGATGTAGAGGTAATCACAATTAAGGTTATTAACTAGGAGTTTAGCCAATGTAGTTTTACCTGTGCCACTTGGGCCGTAAAAAATCATATTGTTCATATCATTTTCAGATATGTTCTTAGCCATAACACCTTTAAGGTGCTCATTACCTATGTAATTATCCAGTATGGTTGGCCTGTATTTTTCAACCCAAAGTGAATTATTGATAGCCGTCTCCATAAAAGTCAAATGTTTTGATTGGTTCTGGTTTAATTTCTATTTCTGTTCGTTCAACTGCATACAAAGCACTTCCAAGAGGGTCTAAATAAAACGCTGCGTTAAATTGAGTTTTCTTAAAATATGCTTCTAATGTTTCAGTAAGGGAAGAGTGGACGACCCCCTGGGGATCGTCCACTAACCTCCAAGAATCACCAGGCGGGACTCGCTTGGCAATAAGTTGTTTCTGCTCTACTGTTTCGAATTCAGACATTATCTAAATTTAAAACATTCCGGGCATACCTCCTAATTGAGGTTCTTCTTTATCTTCAGGTTTATTTACCACAGTACATTCTGTAAGCAAAATAGTACCTGCGATTGAAGCTGCATTTTCGAGAGCACAACGCGTAACCTTAGTAGGATCAATAATTCCTGCTTCAAGGAAATCTTCATACCTACCTGTTTTTATATTATATCCTGAGTTAGGATTTTCACTGCTAGTAGTAGTAAATTCAATCTGATGAATATTATCTACTCCAGCATTTTCTAGAATTTGTTGGAATGGACGACGCAATACTTGACTCATAATATTACAACCCAATTGTTGATCATCGTTACTAGGTTCGCATGTAGAATTTACTGCTGAACGAAGTAAAGCCACACCACCACCAGGTATAATACCTTCTTCAATAGCTGCCTTAGTAGCTTGAAGTGCATCATCAACACGATCTTTCTTTTCACGCATTTCAGTTTCAGTATTTCCACCAACATGAATTACTGCTACACCACCTACCAATTTAGCAAGTCGCTCTTGAAGTTTTTCAGTTTCAAATGGTGAGGTTGAACTTTCAATTTGTGATTGGAGTGAAGTACAAAGTTGTTCAATTTCTTTTTCTTCACCAGCACCATCTACAATAGTAGTGCTTTCTTTAGTAATAGTAACTGTGCGACACTCACCTAACCAATTCAAATCGAATTTATCGAGTTTCATACCTTTATCTTTATCAACAACTTGCCCACCAGTAAGTGTAGCCATGTCATTCATAAGTAAAGTACGGCGATCACCAAAGTCAGGAGCTTTAACAGCACACACATTAAGTGTACCTCGCATCTTATTTACAATAAGAGTAGCAAGTGCTTCACCTTCAATATCTTCAGCAACAATAAGAAGTGACTTACCTTGTGAAGACAAATTTTCTAAAAGTGGAAGCAACTCTTTAACTTGAGTAATTCGACCGTTGTAGAACAAAATAACAGCATCTTTAAGGACTGTGTTCATTGCGTCATTGTTGGTTACAAAATAAGGTGATTTATAACCACGGTCAAACTGCATTCCTTCTACTGTTTCAAGGTAAGTTTCACCAGTGCGTGATTCTTCAATGGTAACAATGCCATCACGTCCTACTTTTTCCATTGCAGTAGCAATTAATTCACCTACTTCAGTATCATTGTTAGCTGAAATAGTAGCTACTTGGCGGAGTTGATCTTCATTAGAAATATCTTGAGAAAAATCACGAAGGTAGTCTACATGTGCTTTAACACACTTATCAATACCACGTTTGATTTCTACAATATTGTGACCCTTATCACTATAACGTGAAGCAGCATTTACAATTTCACGAGCCAATAAAGTTGAAGTTGTAGTACCATCACCTGCTTGTTCAGCAGTTTTAATAGCGGCTTGCTTAAGCATTTGAGCTCCTACATTTTCAACTTGATCTTCAAGTTCAATTGATTTTGCTACTGTTACACCATCTTTGGTACTTTGGGGTACACCTTGATCTTGTTGGATGACAACATTTCGACCATTAGGTCCCAAAGTTGTTACAACGGCATCTGCTAGTTGGTTAATTCCCTTAATTAGTTTTTTACGGGAATCATCTCCATAATTAATAATCTTACTCATTTTTCAATTACTGCTAAAATTTGGTTTTCTTGAATCATGTAATATTCTTCTCCATTATAATCCATTTTACTAGGACCCATTTGAGGGAGAAGTACAATATCACCTACTTTTACTGTAGTTTCAATAAAATTTCCCATTTGGGTATATGCCCCCGGGCCTATAGAAACTACTTCACCTTTAAGGTTTTTTTCTTTACCCATATCAGGAACTACAATGTTGCCGTGAACACTTTCCTCTTCTTCAATGGGTTTTACAATTACGGCGTTAAATAATGCTTTTACCATTACATAAAATTTTCGTTAAATTTGTTTAAAATTAATTTATATTGTTTGATATATTCTTTAATGCTATCATATGACTGACCTTTCATAGTGTTGTCAGCAATTTTTTTAAGTGCTCCACCAATGTGACCAAAATGGCCAATACACGAATCATAAGGAGTTCCACTATCAGGCATAATTGTTTTGTATGCTGAGTAGTTATACTCATCAATAACGATATAATAATCGCCTAATAACGGGTCTTTTAAATATTCCATAACTCTTAAAAATTAATTAAATTATTGCTCAGTTACAACCGTAACCGAACCCTGTAAATATACGAACGAATCTTCAGGACTCCAAGTTTTTAATTACTTAATTTTAATTGATTTTGGTTTCGATTCTTTTGTTAGAGGTAAGAATATTTTTAATAATCCGTTAAGCATTTCTGCTTCGATTTTTGATAAGTCAAATTTAGGAGCTATTTTATATCCTAAGCTAAATGACTTTTTGCTTAAACCATGGTAAATGTACCCCGAATAATCTTTAAGATCAGATTTTTCAGGTTTATCATATGAGATATTTAATATATCTCCTTCAGTTTTAAGTTGGATATCATCCTTAGTTAAACCAGTACAAGCGATCTCAAAATAGAGACCATCTTCATTGTAATAAATGTTTAAGGGATGGGGTTGTTTTGAATTTAAAGCAGGAGCAAATGTTTCATCTGCTTTAAAAAGGTTTCGATATAAAATATCGAATGGGGTGTGTTCATTGAATAATGTACTCATATCATTTTAATTTGTGAGTGCCTAAGCTACTCGGGTTAATAAATTTTTATAACTTAGATGTCCTGAAGGTTCATCCTTGTTTATTATACATATTTAATAATCTGCTTTTCGTACAACGAAATATGTTGTTTTTATTCCTTCATCTTCTGCTGTAAAAGTGAGGCGAAGAAGCCCATCATCTACAAAACTTAAATGGCATTCATCTGATGTTTTGTTAGCATTGAATATTTCTCTAAGCATTTCACTGTTAAATGGGATTTTATTATCTTCTCTGACATCATCCCCAAATTGAGCGTTAGTATGAAATTCTACTTTATTTGAAAATTCCATACGTTCACCAAATACAAATTTAATAATAGGGGTATCAATAGTATCTCTAGTAGCAGCTAAAGTTACTATTTCATTTCCTTGAATTGAGGATGCAGCCCTAACAAATGTATGGAAATCTTCATTTTCAAGTGTTGATTGTACTTTCCATTCAACATTTTCATCTACTTCACCTACCTTATGAATCATAAGAGGATCTGCTAATGAATAATTAATAGAAGCATTATTATCCTGGATAGTAAGCTTAGTTAATACTTTATTAGTTTTAGAAGCATCGAGCATTAAATCTCCTGCTAATACATTTAGTAATCTATTAAGTTGGGTTGTATTAAAAATAGCCATTTCACCCTCATTAACCATAGAAAAACTATCACAAGACAATCTACCGATCATATCTTTAGTAGGTGCCATAAAATCAATATCAAGTTTTCCATCTTTAACTTTCCATTTAACAGATTCTACTTTACCTCCAAGATAGTACTTAGAAATAATTGATTGTAATTTATTTTTTGTTATCATTGGAATTGGAAAAATTTGTTAATATTTGGATTTAAATTTAAAGTCCAACCTAAATCAGTATAAAAATTTTCTAATTTAGATTGTAATATAGTTTCAAATGATTTTCTTCGATCAGCATAATCGTTTAAGAATTTACGCATTCTATCAGGAACATCAAAGCTAAGAAAACCAATCGCTTCAATTTTGTAAGGATTATCAATTAAATAAATCCATTTAATTTTATCACCTTGTACAATTGGGCTGTGTTGTTTATCTAATTGCCAAAAACGGAGTAAATCGTTATATTTAACTGCTGCTTTAACATTTGCAGGAGCACCTTTTTTTAATTCAGTTAATACCTCTCCAGCTCTGGGTTTACGAGAGACATATTCGTTTAAGGTTTTAACAGAGGTAGGATTCCCTAATAAAGCAATATCTGTATTTTTAGACATTATTTTACCCCTAAAATCCATAATTAATTTATCAATATGTTTTTGTTCTGCTCCCTTTAGAATTTGTTGTAAAATATCATTAAAAAATTCTCCAAATATAGGAGGAAAATTAGCTTTTTTAAATTCAAGTCCTTTAATATCAAGTGATTCTTTAGCAATGCCTTCTTGTTTTGTGATCCATTGAGCATATCTACGGGTAGCTCTAAAATAAGCTGAACGGATAACACATTCAGTTTTCATTTCAAGTCTATGTTCTTGAACATTAAAACAATCTCGAGCTAATCTATCATAGTCATTAGTAATAATATCTTGATATTTAAGGGCTACTTGTTCTAATACATTATCTTTTTCTTCATCACCCATTTCCTCAAAATTGGGATATAAATGTTTAAGTAAAGGCTCAGCATTAAAGTAATTAGAATCTGTGTCTACGTAGGCACAAAAATTATAGTCACCTTCGTCACAAATCCACCAAGGAGTATCTTCTAAATGCTTCATTAAAATCTAGCGTCTGGGTCTGGAATTTGGATGATACCTCCATCTCGTGTTCCTCGTGAAGTTAAAATAGGTTCACCAACTATTATTTTAAATTTATTATTGTCGATTTTAAATGTACCCCCTTGTTTAGCCATTTTTTTAAAATAAACAATTTGTTTTTCATTCCAGAGAGCACTCATATCTATAATTTCTTGTTTAGAGATAGGTTCTCCATTCCAAGTAATTTTTACGTTATTTCTAATTGATTGAGGTGTTAATTTCATAATGTTAATTGTCCTTTTATTACTTTGTTCATATGTCTATTAGCACACAAAGCGGATTCTTGAATAATACGCTGACCAGATAAAGTTATGGCTTCACTTAAGATCACATTACCATATCTAAATGATCCTAAAGCAGTAGCGCCATATAAACTATTCAACAAAATTTTCATAGTATGTTGACGTTGATGCCAAAATGCTCCTTTTTCTTTATCACCTGATTTATATGCTTTTTTCATATAACCTTTATATTTCACTCGTTCGTCAAACCACTTATCAAGAATCGTAGCTAGTACTGAACGTTTATCAGTACGGAATATAACACCATTTGCTGAGATAGCAAAGTTATTATCTTCAATAAATTTAATAAGTTTACCTACTTTAATATAAGTTTGTTTCCTATCAGGATTTTCGATTAAAAGTTCCTCGTCTGCATCTTTAGCTTTTAAATCATTTAATCCTAAACGATTATTTCTATCATCAGCATCTACGATACGAGCCATAAGTGTTTCTTTACCTATGTTTAAAGACATAATAATAGAGGGATATAGTGAAGTTAAATCCTCATCAAACATATATTTATAAAGCCCTGCTTTGGGGCAAAATAAATACCCTCCAGCATATCCTTTTTTAAAGATTGGGTTTCTATCTCTAGAAGGTGGTACAATATTTTGTCCTAATAAATAAGCTGAAATAGCTCCATCTTGGGTTTTAGTATTAGCATATACTTCTCCATAGTTATGTTTTCCTTTATGAGACAGGTTTTTTACTAAAGCTATGTATTCAAATTTTTCATCTAACTCCTTAAGTATTTCTACATCTCGGAAATTATATTTAATGAATTTCTGGATGTCATCTTCGAATAGTCTGTCTAGATTACCTTCATATTCGATTTTTCCTAAACCAACATATTTTTCTCCAATAGCATCTAAACGCATTGATGGTTCATCTCTAAAACTAAACTTTTTGTGTAGTTTCATATAGTCTAGTGATTCAACCCCAGCAATGTTAAGCCAACCATTGCGGTTCCATTGACTTTCATCTTTTACTACACCTATAGGAGATAAAGCATTAGCAAAATCTTCTCCTAATACATTACAAATTCTATAATATAAATAAGGAATGTCAAAATAATCACTATTCCATCCTACAAGGATGTCAGGCTGTATTTCACTAAATTTTTCGATAAATGTAGCTAATAATTCTTCTTCAGTAGTTACAGGAATAATTTCTTTATGTCCTTTAGTATGATTAATTTGGCCCTTTTTATCTAAAATAAGAATAACCCATTCATCAGGTGTTTTATCATACCACGCAATTGAAGTAACAGGTTTTGGAGCTGATTGGATATATTCTTCAGTAAGGGCTCCTCCCATTTCAATCTCAATATCAAAAAATACCTCTCTATGTCCTTTAGACACATTGTCATTTGTTCCATATTTTTCAATAAGGAATTTTTGATAAGCAGGCATATCATGGAAGTGAAGTCGTGGATTATCTTTATCCCAGTTGTAGGTTTTCTTTAACCATTCACCCTTTAGTCCTTGATACTCGGCTTCACGTTCAGAACATTCTATGTAAGCAGGAACTCGGTAAGGTTCTACTGAGTATCCTTCTTCGGTCCATAAGTGCATTTTATACTGGTTCTTACCGGCATATTCAGCGTAACATTTTTTAAACAAAACTTTTTTAATTATAGGTTATTGTTAAAGTTGAGGTTTTGTCAGGCTCCGAGATTTTTTTTTTTGAGGTATTGGGGGTGTTTTTTCGCCATACACTTCTAAAGGTTTTTCTACTTCAATTATTTTTTCAACAGGTACTTCAACTATTTTTATTTTTTCCTGTATAGTTTCTTCTTTAGGTTTTAATTGAGCAAAAGCAAAGTTTGCCGCTACTACTAAAGATATGGCCAAAGGATCGAAAACAAAAATTATTACTAAAAGAAGATAATTAATTATTTTGTCCATACCTAAACCAGTTAATCCTGAGAGGTATTTAAGTGGTCCTAATTCACTTCCAATTTCACTATTTGTTTGAACTTTTACTATTTCAGTTTCATACTGGAATAATTGTTCGTTTAGATTATCTACTCGAGAGTTAATTGTAGTTTGTCTTTCTATTGCTTGATCTAATTGACGTTCAAGAGCTCTACGAGTAGCACCCGAAGTTGTTGTTACAACATTGCCTGACGTGTCTGTATATTGTATTATATTGTTAGATAAGCCATCACGCAATGAAGCCACGGCGGTATTAATAGAATTTTTTTCTTCATTATATACCGCAAGTTGTTCTTCTATATTGTCTCTTTTAGTTTCTATAAGAGCAATTTGAGAATCAACATTTCCGGCTAATGTTGCTGTTTCTTGATAAGCAGCAGATAAAAATCCATAAATGCCAGCTGAAGTGATTAGTATTAAGATAAAACAAGCTATACTTAGGTAAATCCTAAGAAATTTATTGATTGAATCCCAATACTGGTAGAGTAGAGAAGCTATTACAAGTTTAGAAATTTCCAATGAACCCGCCATTATAAATACCTCAGTTGAAGCACCCGCAAACAGTTTACTTAATCCTGTAACTGAGTAAAATGCTGCCGATGCCGAAACTGATAAGGCACTTAAGGCTATAATAAAAGGAAATATTCTTTCTTGTAGCTTCTTAAACATTAGTTTTGGTTATACATATTAAGATATGTTAATTTAGGGTTAGCACCTACTTTTCTTCCTTGTTCTTCACCTATTTCGTTAAGTAAAATAACAGTTGGTACATTACGAACCCCATAATGTTGTGACATTTCAGGGCTGTTATCAACATTAACTTTTTGAACTATAATACCCTCTTGAGCAACTTCATCCATTACAGGGCTTAACATACGACAAGGACCACACCAGTCCGCTGTGAAATATAAGAATTTTTTCATACTAGTTCTTCGATTATGCCTACAACTTCACTTACTATAAGTAAAATAGTGGCGGTTATTAAATTAAAAGGAATACACACATAACCCATTATTCTAATACTAGATTTAAGGAATGATATTCTACGGTGCCATTTTTGGTCTGGCATTTGGTTTAGATTTTTCATTTTTTGATTTTTAAAATATGTACCTCTAAGGGCTTCTGTTAAACCGTCAGACATTTTTTAATTCGTTTTCAGTAAAAAATTGTTTAAGGTTGGGGCGGAAATAATTAATATTTTTCATTACTTTCCTGTCATGTGATCTGTAAACAATGTACTTATCACCAACTTTTTCATAGTGACAGGCCGTACCTTGTTCCTTGGAGCGTTGTTCGACAGTTGCTTTGGCTTCTTCTTCAGTTGAGCAAGCTTTACTAAGGTTCGATGCTTGTACTTCTTGATAGGCAGGCCAAATTTTATCTTTAAGGCCGTGTAACATAGTACCGTTCCCAAGGGAAACGTAAGCAATATCACACAAAGCATCCAAAACTTCAACGATGTCACCTCGTTCACATGCTTCTCTATATTCCTCAAGTTCTTCCAATACGAAGTTGTATACAAACTCCCATTCTTTTTTTTCGGGTATCGTTGGTTCATAGTTGTTAGGTTTATTCATTAAATCGTTAAACTCTTCAACTTCGTCTACGAATGGGACGCTATTAAATAACTCTAATTGTGTACTCATAACTATTAAATATTATGTCCTCCGTTATTAATCTTCAGACTGTCAAAAAATTCTTTACGGGCATTGTTTGTATCATCTCTAAAAGCACCTGCAGCTTTAGTAGTGACCATTGCAGCCCCTGAGTGTCTAATGCCCCTACAGCTTACGCAATTATGTGTAGCTACTATAGTAACAATAACTCCTAAATTACCTTCACATACTTTATCTACTGCTTGATGAATTGCTGATGTTAATTGTTCTTGGATAGCTCCTCGGCGTCCAAAGTGTTCGACAATTCTGTTAAGTTTAGATAGGCCAATGACTCGTCCATCTTCTCCTGCAATATATCCAATATGAACGACGCCCCTAATAGTTTGGTGATGATGAGAGCACATACTAGTAAGAGGAATGTTACGCTCAATAATAACCCCATCGTACCCGTCACTAGGGAACGAAGTAATGTCCGTAAACCCGTTATATCTTCCTGCCCATAAATCATTTACATAAGCTTTAGCCACTCGACGTGGTGTTTCCATTGAATTGGGGTCGTTCCTCCAATCACATAATAAGGCATCTAAAAATTGCCCATAAGCAAATTCAGCAGCATCAATCATTTCACCTTTTTCCTCTTCAGTTAAAGGTCGATTAAGAGCTGCTCCGTTAGCATACCCATGAGGTACACACTCAATATCAGTGTGTTGTTTTCTTCGTTTATTTTCCATTTATACTGTATAAATTGTTCCTAAATTCCTATTGTGTCCTTTTTCGTCATCCATTCCATATCCAATATACCAAGGGTCAGACATTGAATCTGTTGGTTGGTGTAAGATATGAAGGACTTTATCAAAATCCCCGCTTTCCTTATAA
>Ga0209632_10003262_pt1 | contig 15075 bp, 19 predicted proteins | sample COG_10_FD_184754 | JGI IMG/M metagenome (GOLD analysis project Ga0209632, IMG submission 184754) | Pelagic Microbial community sample from North Sea - COGITO 998_met_10 (SPAdes) (version 2) | ecosystem: Environmental > Aquatic > Marine > Neritic zone/Coastal water | place: Helgoland, sampling... | reverse complement strand
TGAGAGTATTATGAAACGGTGTCCTGGTTTAATAATGAATTATGAGATACAGTCGTCTATGGATGTATGGGGATTTCAAGATAATAAAAAGTTCTATTTTATGAAACTTACTTTTGAAACACTAGCACATCGCCGTAAAGTTGGCTACGCTCTTAAAGAATCGTTGAGGATATATGAAGAACCACAACCAAGAGTATACGGTGAACCGTACGATATACCGGAACCCCAATTTGTAAAATTGAAACTTTACGAGTCCAATTTGGAACCGGTCCTGAGGTTAATGCATATAACTGGTATCCAATCGACTGGGTGGTTGGATTCTGGTGATGAATGCACACCGACAAATTATGCAAATACAGAGTTGGATTTAATGTGTTACGATTGGAGAAATCTAAAACCTGTTAATAAACCCGAAACTGCACCATTTGTTGTAGCTTCTATTGATATCGAGTGTAATAGCTCTACTGGTAAATTTCCTAGTGCGGATATATACGGCGATTGTTGTTTCCAAATTGCCGTGTCGTTATGTTCATTCGGTACTGATATACCTTACGATAAGACGTGTTTCTGTTATAAGAAAACAGACCCTGACCTGGAAGGATGTACTATTCTAAGCTACGATTCAGAAAGGGGAATGCTTGAAGCATTAAGTGAATACATGGTAAAAATGGACATTGATATTATTACCGGATGGAACATATTCGGATTTGATATGGAATATATAATGACGCGTGCAAAAATGGTCGGGTGTTCCAAAAACTTTTTTGAAATGAGTAAACTTAAGGGGTATAAATGTGAAATGAAAATTAAGAAGTTATCTTCTAGTGCACTTGGTGATAATGAACTCAAACTCTTACCAATACCTGGACGTTTTATATTTGATTTATTTCATGAAGTTAAGAAGGGCTATAAACTTGATTCGTATAAACTTGATAACGTTTCTAAATTATACCTAGGTGATCAGAAAATAGATATGTCACCTAGGGAGATGTTTGCGCGTTTTAAGGAAGAAGACCCTGTAAAATTACGTGAAGTAGCAGAGTATTGTATTAAGGATACACTTCTTCCACACAGATTACTCTCTAAACTTTGTATACTTATTAACCTTCTAGAGATGGCAAAGGCAACGTGGGTACCGTTATGTTACCTTGTAGAAAGAGGTCAACAAATTAAAGTGTTTAGTCAGTTAACGAAAAAGGCACGCGAAATGAATTATATAGTTCCTACTATTCAATGGGGTGAGGGGTTGGTAGATGGATACGAAGGAGCAACTGTACTCGAAGCACAAAAAGGTGCATACTATACACCGATAACCGCTTTGGATTTCGAGGCGTTATATCCATCTATAATGGTCGCACATAACTTATGTTATTCAACCATGATTATGGACCCCGTTTATGAAAATAAAAGATTATACCCAGATTTAGAGATCGAAACGTTTGGTAATTATAAATTCGTACAAAATGTACCGAGTCTTGTACCGAGTATCTTAACAGAACTTAAACAGTTTAGAAAACAGGCTAAGAAAGACATGGCCAAATCATCAGGATCTTTAAAAGAAATGTACAACGGTAAACAATTGGCGTATAAGATATCAATGAACTCTGTATATGGTTTCACGGGTGCATCAAAAGGTATGTTACCATGTGTACCCATAGCATCAACAACAACAATGAAAGGGCGCATGATGATAGAGGATACTAAGAATTACGTCGAAAAACATTACCCGGGTGCAAAGGTAAGGTATGGTGATACCGATAGTGTAATGGTTGAATTTGATGTCGGTGAACGTAAAGGTGAAGATGCTATTAAATATAGTTGGGAACTTGGTGAACGCGCAGCGGAGGAGTGTACAAAACTTTTTAAGAAACCAAATAATCTCGAACTCGAAAAGGTATATTATCCGTACTTTTTGTATTCTAAAAAACGATACGCGGCAAAATTATGGACAAAGGGTAAAGACGATAAGATGAATATGGAATATATAGACGTAAAAGGTCTTCAACTTGTTAGACGTGATAATACACCATACATGCGCGAAGTTTGTAAAGAATTACTTGATGTTATTTTGGAAAGTAGTGATACAGCTGCACCAAAAGCACTCGCTTTACAACGTGCCGTAGAATTACTAGAAGGTGATGTTCCTAATGATAAATTAATTCTTTCTCAACAACTTGGAGACTCGTATAAATCTCAAAATTTACCACACGTACAAGTTCGTAATAAAATGCGTGATAGACAACCCGGTTCTGAACCACAATCCGGTGACCGTGTACCTTTTATTTTATGTAAAACATGGGATCCTCGTGCAAAAGCGTATGAAAAGGCGGAAGATCCAAAATATGCAGCGGAAAAAAAGTTGGATATAGATTATCCATACTATTTTCTTAATAAATTTCTCAACCCTGTGTGTGACCTGATTGAACCGTTATTTGATGATCCTAAAGAAGAAATATTCGGAGAACTCATATCGGGCTCTAAACCGGAAAAACGTAGTAAATTGTGCGATTATGATCCAAAACAGAAACGTATATCTGATATATTTAAACTTAAAAAATAGAACATATTATAAAACAAGAGAGTATGATTGAATGTATTTTTTCAGAAACATATACAATTTATGAAAAAAATTTAAATCAACTTGAAAAACATAAACTAATCAAATTGTATCGCGCGTTATCTATCAGATACAACAAGCCATTTTCTGAAATTTCTAAAAACTGTAAAATCGTAAACATAGAAGAAGATATTGATATACCAAAAACCCTGAATGAACGTGATTATGATAATAAAGAGTATTCGGATCTATTAACATGCATGTTAGAACATACGTTCAAAAGAATTGATAAAGTAATTATACAATCCCTTGAACGCATATGCAAAGAAAATATTGGTTTGATTGTCTTAAAAAATAACCTGGATTTGATTCAAGATACTCATAAAAAGTCGCAAACAAACGGATATTTATGCCTTGGTATTAATAGTAAAGGTACCGTATGTTGTCAAAGAGCTGTAAGAACTGTAGGTAAGTTCCAATTTTGCAAAAAATGCGCAAAAAATGCAACTATAGAAGATGTACCTATTCGAACATATCACGGGAATATTTATTCCAATTCTGATAAATCACACAGTGACAATTCTGACGATGACGATAATCCGTTTCCGTGTAATACACATTTTAACAAAGTTACTTAAAGTTATGCATATTCTAATAGATAAGATGAATAGATCAAATGTATTATTAACGTCTATAAATGAATTCTATGGAATACACGAAAACCGTGACATTTTGACACAGATATTAAATAAATCCGGTGGTATTTCATTAAGAAATTTAGAATGGTTTATTACAAATTATTCAAAAAAAAATAACTTAACTTATAAGACGTGTGATGGTAAATTGTTTAGCGTTCACGTCGCATATAAATCGAGTTTAGATGGTTATAGTAAAAAGTTATTTGATCCATTTTGTAGAGCGGATAAAATTACATATAACATACCTGGTACAGCTAATGAAATTCATACAACTGTTGCTCAGTTAAATTTCATTAGATGGTGTATAAAAAACAATATAATTGATTATATAAAAGATCATAAGATGCAATTATTTAATAAGCGCGTACCATGAAACCATTTTCGAATGAAAGTGTTTGATAACCAACATAATACATGTTAAGTGTATAATCACTTGTTAAACCATTTACCATTTTTACATCTAGAACAGTTTTATTAGATTTTAATTGACTAAAATCCAGACTTCCCGATGGTTCCACATTAATCGGATTCATCGAGAATGCATACGTGTATATATTTCTAAATGGCCTTGATAATCGGTTTGATAAAGGTACGGTATACTTGTAATATTTATGATCACTATCTTGAAAACCGGGTACATCTTCACCATTTATAAATATTTTAGCGCTGAGCATTGGTGGATTATAAAATTCATTTATTATTGAATATTGTACATTCGATGAAAAGTTGTATCTATTTGCGAATACATTTGCTAATAAATTATTACCACCGGTAAATATTTTTTCGTCTTCAAACTCTTCTCGTCTAAAAAACCAATTGATACTTTTAACGGGTATTTTAGGAACGAGTTCAAGTTTGGCACTCGTTTCACCAGCTTTTATAACAGTCGATGGGTGTCTTTGTACAAAATCGGTAATTAAAATGTGTTTATTGTTTTTTATGTACGAACGTTCACTATTTTCTAATGTAATTTCTTCGGTTACAATATCAAAACTATTTAATGATATCGTACCTGTATAGTCAGTAAAAAATGTTTGTGGTCTAAATTTTATATCAAATTGTATTTTTTGTTTATTAATAGCACACGTCGGGAAATACGGACGATTTGGTTTATTTGTGTCGTATTCATCACCTTCATATTTTCTTGAAAAGAAAAATGGTATGGGTATAAATAGTTTAGACTTAAACTGACTAAAAATTTGATTCCCCGCTGATAGAGCTGTATCTTCGGCTAAATTTCTATTAACCGTGTACCTTTTTGTTCGTTTTTCAGATTCATCTAGATAAAGTTCATCGTATATTATACCCCAATCGGAGTGGAATGTTTCAATAATGGTTTCGTCTATACGCATTGTTATTGATTCTATGACGTGTCTACCAACTTGATCAGCGTAATAATAATCATTTCCTCCACCAGATGGTAATCCTGGGAGTTCCATTGAAATATACATATTCGAGAGAAGGTCACCCATGTTTCTGGGATTAAGCGTAACCTTGATAGTTTCATCGAATGGCCAACTCGCTTTAGCATTCCCTGGTTTAATTACGTTTGTACTCTTATGAAATTTTCTAAAGTTAGAATGTCTCTTAACATCGTAATTAAATAAAGAATTTGTAGTTTCATTTTCCAATAAGTATGTATCTTGTTTACCTATTGCATTTAGTGATATTATAGCGCCTGTGTCTGGCCCACTTGTATCACACATACTATTTATTATAACACATTTTTTTAAATGTCGTTATACACGATCATTTGCCTATTTTTAAAATTTTTACATATATACTTTTGTAAGGAAATATACCATAATTGTAAATATAATGTAGTCAACGAATAACATTGACCTTTTAACGATTTAACTTTTCCAATTTCAAAATCTCTTATTTTTGTAAAACCTGGTTTTTTTACACGTTCGAAACACGAAAAACATACACGAGTAAGTTTCCTACCGAAAAACTTATAATATGTTTCATTATTATATAACCATATAGGCCTGATATTTCTATATTTCCTTATAAGCTCTCTAACTTCGTAATTATTTGATTTAATATATACATTTAAAGGACAATTACACAGAAAACAAAAACCTTTGCATCTAAACCGTACATACATAAAAGATACAGTCGTTATTCTTTTATGTACTATAATGAAATTATACAACCTAATGGAACTCCTATTATAGGTATAAATTATGATGAAGAAAGACCAACTATACTGGAAGTTTTACCTAACGCTGAAAATCAACAACGAGTACAACAACCCGTTTATCAAATATTTGATACGAAAATTACACATTGGTTAAATTTGTTTATTATTATAATTAGTGCATATTATACACTTGTATACGATAACATGATATCTATATCTAATTGTATAGCATGTATATTACCATTACACAGTACGCAAAATAACAGTTTATACGGTATTATTGGGTACACTGTATATATTATGTTTGCTATGCTGTTAACAACATTTTTGGGTATATATGAATATTTATGGTATTATGTTATTTGTGATTCTATAATTATATGCATTTTTATAACCTCAGTTGCAAAATATGTAATATATATTAGAAATCAAACTCAAAATATAACTGATCATGTTGTATGAACAAAAAGACTTGGATGTTGCCAAATCATTATACGGTGACAATATAGAAAAAAGTGAACGTTTTGCGAGAAGTATACATAAACTCAGGGAGTCTCGCAAAAAGTACGACGATAAGAGAGAAAAGTACAAAATCAAATTTATCGATACTGTCCCCGAACAGAAATTAGAAAATAGAACAAAAGTTAATACATGTATTGCTTTAACATTAACCGGCAAAAAGTGTAATTTTAGAGCATCTTGTGGTAAATATTGTAAAAAACATTCCACTAAAATTTAAATATATTGTAATAATAAAATGTTAGATCAGGAAACACTCCGACCCGTCATAATAGCCATGGCACTTTATCTTGCACTTTCTCAACTCATACCAGAACTTTTCAAAAAACCAACAAATATTAAAATAATTGACGATATAGTTGCAATGTTGATTGCACAAAGAGGTTCACTTACATCAGGTACTATTCTTACCGGTATCATTGTTTTCGTTACGAATTACGTTAACGACGAATTCTTGTAAAACGTTTTCTTTACTCGTTAAAAACCGTGTTTTTGCGTGATCCATATACCTTAGTTTTTTGTTATATGCATCTTCCATGAATTCCATAAGTTGTTCCATATTTGGCTTTCCCCAATGCATACCTGCTTTATAGAGAAAATCATCTTTTGGTAATTTATGAAGTTCACATTTTATAGTATATGGAGTATCTATATACTCTATAGCCCCTCCATAATCTGTTATAATCACAGGCTTATTTCTTATTGCTGCTTCTACAGCACCCATACCAACTCCCTCAGATGATGAAAAATTTACATAACAATCCGATTTACAGTGTATTTCTTCCATAACTTCATCGGAAACTAAGTCATTTATTATTGTTACATTTGGTATATTGATTTTAAACGGGTATTTACACGTTGCTTTAACAATTAATCGCGCGTCGGGTTTATTTAATCTTACAAATGCCTCTAATATCTTATTAAAGTTTTTTCTTGGATCGTATACGTTACCTATATGATAAAACGTATATGGTCTTTTATCGGGTATATGTGCATGTATAACACAAAACTTTGTATCTGGAAACTGTCTTTCGAAAACATTTTTACAATATTCACTGGGTACTGCAATACTATCAAATAGTTCAAAAAGTTTACCGTAATCTTCATGAACAGTTTCAGTTTCACAGACGGTCATACAAACAACTTTTTTTATTTTACGTTTGATTTCCGGTATTCTATCTAACCAATATTTAACAGGAAGTGCAAATATAAAAGCACTATCAGATTCAGGTATTTCCTGGTCTATTTCAATATATTTAGTATACCCATCTTCAGGGAAAAGTTTCATATATTTTTTACAGTGTTGACCGATCCCACTCAGGAGAGTTGGTCCAATGAATAACATTTACTATAAAGATTATCTTTCTTTTATATATATTACACAATGGACTCTGTCAGAGAAAAAATAACGATTGAACTCGCTAGATCTAAAATTCGTACCGAAGAGATATACGCTATCATTAAGCAAATTGCCGATCACATAGAACCACCAACACCAGCCCCAGTTGCTAAACCAGCGCCAGCACCAGCACCAGCACCAGCACCAGTGCCAGCGCCAAAACCAGCGCCAGCACCAGCACCAAAATCGGCTGCAAAGAAAATTACTTCACCAACTAAAAAGGCCCCAGCTAAAAAGGCCCCAGTTAAAAAATCTGAATAAATCTAAAACCTTTGTTGCATAGATATTGGCATTTGAGTAGGTGTAGGTACACTTTTACGGTTTATCATATAAAACCCACCACCTATTAATAGAATTATTGTCAAAAGATAATAAAGAGGGTATTTTTTCTTTTTTTCCTTTTCCATTTGTTCGATATCTTTCTTATCTGGAAGTTTTTTAACGTTTACGTTAAGATCTTCTATCTTCCCGATAAGTTTGTGCAAAGCCTCTAGAATTTGAACTTCACGGTTTATAGGTTTTTCCTTCACATCAATGGATGTTACTTCCAATGTCATAAACCATTCTGCATCCGATTGTAAATCCGTATATGTATTATCACCCTGTAATTCATTTATTTGAAAATCGAGTTTTTGTATTGATATAGGATTGAATAGATTTGTTTGTCTGTTAAAACTTCTCCAATGTTTATCGTGTTGTTTATAATTATTAGACCCGTCAAAATCTCTTTCCAGTGCTATTCTTGCAAAAACCTGTCCTCTACGTTCGTCTAACATTTGTGCAACTTTTGGTACATCGTCACACAGTATATCTATATACTTGGCACCACTACCCGTACCAGATCCTGTATTACCAATCTGAGTAACATAAAAATCAACTAGTTTTAAACCACACACTTTACTAATATCCGACACGTGTGTATTCGAAGAAAGATCGAGATCTATTGTAAATTTGTTATTTGTACCTGTCACAAAATTTGAATCAACGGTTATGTATTGTACCTTTTTTGGTAATTCTTGGAGTGAAACCATCCTGTATTTAGTATATAAAAAAATAAATACAAATATTAACAATGTTTACACTTTATTCAAGCGTATGCCGTTTATTATCACCAGAAACAAAAAAAATAACACCCGTAAATTCATGTTCTTCGTTATACCCGGGTATTACATGCACAAAAACAGATACATTGGACATGATGTTATCCCCAGATAATTCATACGATGTAATAAATTCAAAAAATGATACCGGTGAGATTATTGTATTACAATATCCAAAATATGACAAAACATTTAGTCATTATAGACCTAAGTTTAAAAGATAAGTATAAAAATATATAAAAATGAAATGGACGACTACATTGCCTTACACACGTACGACTATAAACTCTCGTTTTGTCAAGCGACAAACGAACTCCCGAGTGACATGCAAAGACTTGTATGGGAAAAACTTAACGCGTACGAATCACGTGATCTCGTGTGTCCAGGAGCCCCAAAAAAACAATTACGAAATACACGATTCTCAAAAGAAAGACTCGAAACGTTGGCCAGAAAATGGGAAGGAAAATGGGGGTAATGAACTTTATCAGCGTATGAAAACATTGGCATATGAAGAGTTTTGTTACGATGATTTTAAACGTGAAGAGTATGATTCGTATTCATTGGTTTTATATAGAACAATGTTAAATGAATTAGAATACGAAAGGCGTAATTTGAAATACATAAACCTTTTTGGTGAAAAATGGAGAAAAATGCCCAGAAAACAAAATAATTTTACACACGAAGATAGATTAACTGAAATACAAGTTCGTATATACGAATCAGTTAACAGATGCGAGGAATTTCTCGATAAAGAACGTGAATTTAAAAGAAAATATTTTAATGATGAAAATATCAACATTGATATTATAGATACTTAACGAATAAATTGTAATGTATAGTAATTAATGTTAAATATAATAAACCCCGGTACTAAAACACTTAGAATATCCTGCCCAACTAAGAGAAAAGAAGGTATAACCGAATATGAACAGATTAAATCTAAAATAAAAAAAACGACTATAAAATACGGAACTGCAATTTCTACGTATCATTTCATTTTTCATACACCCATAGACGGTGTATCCGCAAGCTTGGGTGCAATAGCTTCATGTATATATGTAGATTCACTTTCGTCTTACGTGGACAATTTTGAAAAAAAACCCGTATTGAATAAAAGATTAGTTGTACCTACAGTTATTGCTCTATTAGAATCAACGTGGAATTCATCAGATTTACCCTTCGAATTTAATATGGGTGCAACACTTTTTGGATTTTTAGCATATAAAATGTCTTTTTATCAAATACTTGCTGAAGAATTATTAATGTATGACGAGAACCTAAGTCGCATTGACGAAATATAAAAAGTAAAAAAACTAAAAAAACTAATACAATGTCACTTTTTTATCAGTTATTAAAAAACTCCACAACTGTTTCTCATAAAAAGGAATTAGATGATCTTTTTTCGTCTGTTATAAGCGACGGTGAAAATGTTATTGAAATATATAAACTTACATCAATATCTGAGATATTTCCAACTGAAATTGCTGATTCGGAAACAGATATTGCTTATATGGGGTTAAGTAAACTCGACGAACGCGAAGACATTCGTTATGTTGAATTTACTCACGAAATCGAAGGATGCGATGGTATTATTGAACCTTTCATTGAGATGATTAAAGAAGATAAAAAAAATAAAAACTTAATCATTATACCTCGTTCTATTAATCATAAAACACGTGATTTATGGAGTAAGTATTTAAGTAAATATTTTACCGATATTAAAGGGGGTGAAAAGTTTATTACTAAACATAAAATACCAAATAAATATTTACACTGGAGTGAACTTACAAAAACTTTACCACGTGACACAGATTTGTTAGATGAGTACACTGATACTGTTATGAACAATTAAAAATTAATCTTACTTAAACATTACGACTTTTAATATTATATATACAAATACAATGCCTTACCTAACACACGAATTATTAAAAAACTGTACCACACTATGGAAACTTGATAACATCAGTGATCTGTGCTCTAACCTATGTGGTGTAAAATCCACTGTTTATGGATTAAAGGCGGATTTCGGATTTCCTAGTCATCTTATTCCTAAAAATACTAATAACTATATCGCATACATCGGTATTCACAAAAAAAAATTAATCACTTCTTATGGACAAGCACATTTTATCACCTTTTACCACGAACCTAAAAACTATCAATATCAAAGAGACCTCGGTATATTGGAATACATGTATAACATGTACATGGATCAAATGAGTGATGAACTCACGGACGATGAAAATTATGATGAAACTGAAAAATTAAGGGTTGAAGTTTTTCCGTATAAGATAACATCTAAGAATATTGATTATTGGAAGACTGTAATCCAAGATGATTGGGATATAGTTGACAAAATTGATTTGGACGATTTGATCGATGATTTTGGAATAAGGGAACGTATAGATTGGACAGAACTATATAATTCTTTACCCGAAAACATTGACGACGATATAACCGAAATGGATGATTCTGAGGAAGAAATGGAATCTGACATTGAAGAAACTGATAGTGAAATCGAAGAAGGTGAAATTGTGAGTGATAGTGAAACCTAAGTATAACAATAATTAAAATATAAAATAAAATAAAATGAGACCAAACTGTCCCTACGAGAACTGTTACTGTAGATCTGGTAAGAACGGATTCTGTTTAAAACATAAAGAAATCGGTGAAGCTGTTCAAGCTTTACTCATGTTATCAAAAAATAATAATAAAAAATAAAAACTTTATATTAAGTAATAATGCCTGAAGTTGATAATACACTTCATAAAATAATGTCATTTATAGATGATCACTCGGGTGAAATACCTGAAGGCGATTATTTAGATATGTGTAATAAATTACGTGATGTGTATAGAGTAGAAGATAGACCCCCCGTTCGTGTACGAACTTTACCTCGCAGTCTACAAACGAACCCACTTGATTCTATTTACGAAAAATGTATGATATTGGTTAGAAAAAGAAAAGAAATTAAATCAAATATACTAAAACATAAAATAAGACAAAGAATAACCCAACGATTTAAAAAAGAAGCAATCGATGCTTTTTGTGACGCCCTAAATTTACCACCGTATAACAGTCTAGACGAATTACGTAACGATGGTTACATAATAGATACTCATTCGTTCTTTACTGATTATAAGAATATAATGAATGATCATATCAGAGGATTACAAACCGGTTATGCCGTTGAACTTGATAATATAGAACTTGAGATGGAGAGAATTTGTAATTTTATAGAAGCAACTGATAGAGTTATTGACGCATTTTACGAAATAGAGGTGACTATACAAACCTAAGTTATAAATAATATATAAAAAAATAAAAAACAATAGTAAAAATGGACGACCTTGTAAATTTAATGCGTTTAATTGACTTGAATTCCGAGATAATATCTGAAGGACATTATCTTGAAATGTGCAATTCTATAAAAAACGTTCACGAAACCATTTCTCAATTAAATTCGAAATATGATTCTGAATCCGAATCTGACGATGATACACAAAATTTTTATACATTGGAAAGAAGAAATGGTAGTAATGCAATACTTGAACCATTTACTCCACCTATACCATTCTTAGCTGAAAGGTCTAGATATTACGAAGATGATAATAATGAAGAGAATACCTTATATGCGAATCCTGAAGAAAGAGAAGAATTGATGAATTATATGAACTCAATAATGCCATATAATTCTTACACAGAAATGACAAATGAATTACGAACTCTCGAGGTTGAGCAAAATGAGTATAATATATCTTATATGAAAAGATTGGATGAAAGAATAGTTCGAATGCAAAGAACTATTAATAAAACTAAAACAAGGCAAAGAATTACCGCAACTGTTCGTAAAGAAGCTGTAAAAAGACGCGCACAAGAACTCGGTATACGATTATCTAGATATACACTTGGTAATTTATTGGACAAGGGACACAATGTAGGCAATGAAAGAGAATTTTACAAAGCCTACCTTGATGATTATAATCAAGAAACAGTAAACAAACTTCGTGATTTAAACACGGAGTTACTTCAAATTATTGGCGAGAGAGAAATTATTAGACTTGAAATAAACGAGTTTCATTAATATTTTATTTAAATATCATTTTACACCATTTTTCATTAATATTACCGAAAGGTGAATACTCGAACAGTAAATGTATTAACGCACCCGAAATAATTAACACACCCGTTCCCTTATATATAAACTTTGTAAGACCCATTACTAAAACCTGTAACATTAAACCTATAAAAAGTGCTTCCAAAAGAACTGTGGTTACAGGACGTGAACTCATTTATATTTAATCAATATTTTTTTCTCCTGATACAATATAACAAAATGTCTTATAACTCTAACAAGTATAACTCCGTACCAATTTTCGCGTTCGTCGCAGTACTTATCGCTGTCGCGATATACAGTGGTATTACTTATTCAAAAACACCAGCCAAAGAAGATCTTATAAAAGATGAATAAACATAAATATTAATAATTATCTCGTGATATATAAAATGATACCTCTTCTTTTAATCATTCTATTTATCATTTTTCTATTATACGTATTACGTAAACGACATGTTGAAGAATACTTAATAGAAGGTGTGAATCTTTCATGGAGAAACAAAACGGGTGTCGAAGGTATAGTAAACAAATGGATTCTCGTTGTTAAAGATACACAGGGTAATGAAATACACAGAACTGAAAATAGTGATTTGAATAATAGAAAAAATGATACGGATGTTACACTTAACGTTTTTACGAATAAAACTTTTGGTGATAATATTATTGGTAACAATACGATCGATATTTATTATAACGACGGTTCGGGTGATAAGATAATTAATACACAAATCCTTCGTTTTGAAAAGGATGAGTTTAGTGAAGATATAAGTGGTTTTGAATTCCGTGATTTGGATATATCAGCGTGGGAAAATGCACAGAATAAAGATTGTGTCGGTGTATATTCAAAAGTTAAGAAAGATAAATCAACCCCGGGAACGGATAAGTTTGGGTGTGGACCTTCTGACGATCCTAATAAACACGATTGTCAATTTTGGAAATATACCCATGACCAAAAACAACTTGGTACGGGTAAACCATGTACACGTAATGAAGGACATGTTATTAAAGTTCAATGGCCTAAAAAAGCAAACACAGATAGAGTAGGTATACAATTCGTCGATGACCCCGATCCCAATACAGATTCTAAAGTAGCCGATACCCCACAACATTATAAGTCTCTATTTGATCAACAACAAGCAGTTGTAGATGCACAAGAAAAGGAAAATGCTAAGATCGCAAAAGAAGCGGCGGATAAGGCGGCCGCGGAAGCACTCGGTGGTTTAATACCTAACCAAACTAAACTAGGTGACGATGGTTGGTGTAGTCATGGCGGTGTTGTAATACACCAGGTAGATGGGGATGTGAATACAGCAAAAGGGTGTAAACGTATATGTTCAGATACAAACAATGTATGGACGCGAGATACGTCACATGGAACATGGGACTCTAACGAAGCTAATCGTATAGTAGAAGAGTGTACAGATGCTAAACTCGATATCATATGGGAAAAGGATGGTGATGGTAAACGTAAACTTCGTTCGGGGTTAAAAGCGAGTAAAGATTATGTTCAAACATTTACATTTCCTGAAACTTTTACATACGAACTTATCATGAACAAAAAGAATGCTTATTTAGGAATACACATTGAGTACATAAAACTCGATGGTGTTTTAGCGACAAAGGCACAAACGACTATACACAAAAATCCTAATAGAAACAATAAACCCGATAATATGTTTAGTATTGGAAGTGGTACAGAAAATTACGCGTCGTGGAATTCTAATGGTCACAATAAAGGCGATAAGATATTTACTATTGTATCCGATAAAAAGGTTGATAAAATCGATATAGTATATACACGACCTCGATATGCACCCGCTTGGATAATAAAAGAGAACGGGGTTACGAAAATTACAGAAAAGTATAACAGGGGTGGTACTACTGAACCCAGACCCGTCGTATATACGTACGATATAAAGAACGGAAAATCAACATATAATACAACGGGTGGATTTTATTGGGAATATTATAAAGGTTCATATTTTTCGGATATAAATTCATTTAGCAATAAAACATTTACGAACCGAGGTTGGAATGCTACCGATTTTAGTAGTAAACATAAGGCGACGAGTGGACATTTACGAAACGATGGTAATGAAGATAACTATGCCGTTATGTGGAGAGGTTTTTTCGTACCTAAAAAGACGGGTAGTCATAAATTCTGGACAGAATCTGATGATATGAGTTATTTATACGTAAATGGGACAATGGTTGTTGATAACGGTGGTTTACATGGTATGGTAAAGAAAAGTGGTTCAATCAATTTAACAGCGGGTGAAAAATACTATATTAGAATATACTTTAGTGAAAAGGGTGGAGGTGATGAACTGAAAGTGTGGTTTCAGACACCAGATATGAATTCAGCTACACACGATTTTTTTGGGTATATGATAAAAAAATAGATATTCAAAAAAAAAATCTATGGTTAAATTAATAATAATGTATTATCCCCCACCACGACGGGGTTCCAACAGTACGGGTATAATTGTATTACTCGTAATTGTGGTAATGTGTTGTATGTTTGTCATGCCGGCCC